>OFGP01000201.1_pt1 | contig 65149 bp, 54 predicted proteins | sample 1521781 | NCBI WGS metagenome assembly OFGP01 (sample SAMEA3504113, study PRJEB24116) | mouse gut metagenome | biome: mouse gut; feature: mouse-associated habitat; material: faeces | place: Denmark | collected 2011
ATCTGTGCGCCTAATTTTGTGGTATAGCTATAAAATCCAACCGCACAGGTGGAAAATTTTTTCAGCGTATACTGTTATCAATGGGAAAGAATCTCCCATGGAAGAAAGGAATTTTCATCATGGGAAAGATAGATACTATAACAAAGGAATACATAAGGAATCCGCTAGTCTTTGCAGATGCATTCAACCAGCTTTTATACCATGGGGAGCAAAAGAGAAACGATAAAGCGGATCGCAGAGAAATTCCAATTGTCTGAAATTGAATCCAGCAAAAAAGTAAAACAATATTGGTGAAAACATTCAAATAATCGTAGAGAAAGAACCAGGGGGGTATGCCCCTCCACAAGCCAAAAACGGGGGATAACTCCCCCGTTTTGCTTTTCCCCGGCGCTTTCAGGGACACCTATTTCAGAGATATCACTCTGCCAGGTACATTTTCAGGCCATCCTCTATCTTCTGCAGCGTCTCCTCCTTGGACTGGGTTCCCGCCAGATAGGGCCCAAGGCATTCAGTCAGCACTTCCCGTATCTTGGCGTCCTCCTTCACAGGCTTATCCAGGCCTTCACACATGGCAACCAACCGGTCCGCCGTCTCTTTGGGAAATGCCTTGGCATCAAAAACTTCGTATCCTCCGTCGTCCTGTTCGATCATAGTGGTCATGGAGAAGTCACTCCTGTCCTTTTCCGCCTGCCTGCGCAGGGAATCGTGATTTACCGGAAAAGAGCCATTGCTCTCCGTATCCTGCACCTGGCTGGACAGAGCAAAGCGCAGGAAATCTTTTGCCGTATCCAGGTACTGGCTCTGGGCGCGGACTCCCATCAAAAGGGAAGGGCTGAATCGGTTCTCAAAGGCGGTAAAATCCCCCTTGATATAGTCCACCATGGACATGGAGGACATGCAGTTTATAAAGCCACCTGCCCGGCTGAAGGCAAGTTTTGCCTTTCCTCCCAGATCCCACATGCTGTAGCATAATTCATTTTCAGGCCGGGTCGAAACAATCCCGCAGTTGTCCCCAATGGCCTTCAAATACTCCAGATATCTGCCCATGACTTCCCTGTCCAGCTGTTTGTCCTTGACCATCTCCTCACAGAAATAAGGATAAAATTTGTCCACCAGCTCCCCGGGCGTCTGATTTCCCAGGTAGCTCTCTGACTGCTGGGCCAGGAACGCTGCCAGGGATTCCACCGTTCCCATCTGTTCGGGAGTAATGTCCCGCCCCAGGGCCATATTGAAGGAGTACTGCAGGGGAACCCCGTAGCGTTTTCCGTCCTCCCTCACATAGGCTCCGGTAATATTGGACATCACTTCCCCGCTCTCCTCCAGAGGCCTTATCAGTTCATCCAGATCTTCCAGAAGCCCCTTGGACACATAGGTTTCCATATTCAGGTCATCCAGCACCAGAATATCCGGTGCATCCTCCCCCAAAAGCAGGGTATTGAGCTTTTTGTATATGGCGTCAAAATCCGGTACGTCATAGCTGTACATGGCGTATTCGTACTCAATGTCGATCCGCACCTGGGGATTGGCCTTGTGATATAATGTTGCCGCCTGTTTCAGCAGAGAATTCTCATAAACGGTGTACAGTTTCAACACCTGGGTTACTTGGGAGACAGCGTCCGGATCATACTCATACCGATTCAGTTTCACCTTCCCGTCCACCTGAAACAGCCCGTAAATGCTCCCGTCCTCCAGGGCGGCCAGTCCCGTGCAGCTGCGGTCGGTGACAGCAAAATCTGTGTCCAGGCCCTCCACCAGCATCTCCCACTGTCCCTTGGGATCTCCTCCGGCCAGGCGGAAGATACCGTCCTCCCCGGCAGCCACCAGGGTACCGTCCTTCAGGGCTGTCAGTTTCATACTGCCGGAACCTCCTCCAAAGACAAAGACATTGTCGCCGGCGCCGCCGGTGGGAAGGGGAATCACAGCCCCATCCTGGGCACGGCCCTCAGGCCGTTTTTCAATCTGTCCGCCGGTTCCATCCGAAGAGCGCAGATAGACATTTTTACCGTCGGTGACAATGCCGCCCTCATAGACAGAGACGTCGGTGTCGCTCTCCAGCACCCTGCCGTCCTCCCCGGAGTGAAGATACAGCGTAGAATAGGAAATGGATACCAGAGTGCCGTTGTCCAGGGCGGCAAATCCCTGTATCATCTCATATCCGCCCCATTCCTCATTGGGGGTGGACCACTCCTTGGGCGTGATCTCCTGGGCCGTGTCTCCCCCGCCTTTCCACAGGCGGCCCATAAAGGAATCCGTCCCCTCCTGCACATAACCTGTATATAGGTACTGGATTCCATCCTGTCCCTGGGAGATCTGTGCCTCCAGCCATCCTCCGCAGGACAGCTCCATGGAAGCCAGCCACTCCTGGGTTACATCCACAAAACCATCCTGCTGCTTCTCCCACTCCCGCAGAATGGTCTTCTCCTCCTGCTCCATGGAAGTCAGCAGATGCAGCCTGCCTTCCACTGTAAAAAGCTGATGGATGGTTCCATCGGTCAGTTCCTGGGGCAGGATCTCTTCCTTCTCCACATATCTTCCTCTGGCAGAATCCGGCCCGCCGCCAGTCCCACTGGCGCTTTCCCCCGGAGTCTGTGAAACGCTGCCTTCTCCGGCTGTCTCCTCCTCGCCGCAGGCGCCCAGCACACCTGTGAGAAGGGTCAGGGACAGCACCGCAGCCAAAACCCTCTTCCACTTTGTCCTTTTCTTCATTGTGTTACCTCCCGCCCGTCCTGTCCGGAAAGGCTCATTTTTTAGATTTCCATTGATTTCAGCCCTGCAGAATCCGGCTTCCTCTCAACAAACCCAATGGTAACAGAAAAATGTCAAAGGCCTGTGTCCGACTTGTGCCTAAGTTGTAAAATCTGATGCCCGCAGGCGGTTTTTATTGGGAGGATTTTAGAGGGTTCCCAGATAAAAATGAAACTGAAACATTTCCACACTCTGGATCATCTGGCCCTCCGGGTCGTCCGCCCGGCACAAAAATAAGTCTCCCGTTTTGACAGCGGCAAAAATCCCCCCGGAGCCCATGGGCTGATACAGAATTCCCTCCTGGGTCCACTGTCCTCCTGGCTCCCCCATTTCCATGTCGAAGGAGCGGGCATACTCCTCCAAAACTGCCGAAAGCCCGCCGCCATCCTGGTACTCCAGAGGGACATAACAGTTTATCAAGGCGTCCAGAACCTGGCCGCTCACCCCGTTCAAAATCAATTCAGCCGTCATTTCCCGGCTCTGAAAGGACACGGTCCAGTAGCTGTGAAACAGATCCTCTTTCCCCTGAACGCCCCCTTCTCCCGGGGACCAGAGATAACAGTATGCTTTGAACTCCTGCAACCCAGGCTCTGCCCCTTCCGTCCCGCTCAGCCCGAAATGACGCATAAAAAAATCTTCCACCCAGTCCCTGCCGCAGTCTATGGCCTGGACCATGGAGAGCTGTCCGGCCTGGGGTTCATGGGGATAGACATCCTGTCCGCTCCCCAGATCCTGCACCGCCTGCAGAAGCTGGTCTTCAGAGAGAATTGTCTTCTCCGTCACCTCCAGAACCTGGGTTTCCGTCTCCAGAACCTGCAGGGGCATGGTCACTATGCCGCTTCCCCGAAACAGGTTTTCCTTCTCCTGTCCCAGCCGCCCCTGCACCAGAAGCAGTCCCCCCAGGGCCGCTCCCAGGGCAAGAAAAATGCCCAGGAGATTAAAGAACACCCCTCCTGTTACCCCGTCAGATTCTCCACTGCTTCTGTTTGGAATTTCTCTCTTACTCATTTCTCTCTCCCTCCGGTTCCACTGCCACAGCCGCCCTGTTCTTTTGCGGCTGCTCCTGGCTGTCCCGGCACAGTTGTGGATCCATCTTCAGATAAAAACTCACCCTGGTCCCATGGCCTTTCCGGCTCTCAAACTGCAGCCGGGAACCGTGGATCGCGGCGATCCGTTCCCCCAGGGCAAGCCCCAGGCCCGCCCCGTGCTGCTTTCTGGAACGGGCCTTGTCCACCATGTAGAAAGCCTCCGTGATACGGGAAAGCGCTTCCTCCTCCATGCCGCATCCGTCGTCCTCAACCCACACCAGATAGCCTTTCTGCCTTATTTCTTCCTTCCGGCCTCCTAACTCAATGCGGCCGGCCCCTGCCTTGATGGAATTATCCACCAGATTGATCAGAAGGGTTTTCAGCAGATCAAAGTCCGCCATCACATAAGCCTGCTCTGTCCGCAGGTGGAATTCTATGCCTTTATCCTGAAAAATGGGAGATAGGCTCTCCGCCACATCCGCCAGAAGCTCCTCCCCGGGCAGCTCCTGCAGGGGAAACTCCTGCCTGTGCAGCACAGTGAGTTCCATCAGTTTTAAGGAAAGGGCTTCCAGACGCATTCCCTCGTTCCAGATATGCCAGGAAGCCCTGCGGTTTTCCTCCCGGGAAAGTTCCTTCTGGTAGATGGTATCCGCATAACCGATAATGGAGGTAAGGGGCGTCTTCAGCTCGTGGGCAAAATTTGCCACAAAATCTTCCTTCTCCTGTGCCGCTTGGGACAGTTCTCCGATCTTTCCCTCCACCGCAGCCGCCATCTGGTTAAAACTCTCCGCCAGAACACCGATTTCATCCCTGCCGCCCCGGGGAAGTCTCTCCTCATAACAACCTTCTGCCATGCGCCTGGCGGCCTTGGACATTCTCTTTAAAGGTCCCGTCAGCAGCGCGGACAGAATTCCCAGAAGCACCATTCCCGCCCCCAGGGCCACAAGATAACAGCGCGTGAAATACTGTCTCATGGTATCCTGCTGCCTCATTGTCTTGCTCACATCCCACTGCGTGACAAAATAGATCCGCCCGCTCCGGGAGAACAAATCTTCCTGGGAGTAACTATCCGCCGAAGTATCCTGGACAACAAAATCCCCTGACAGAGAATCCCCGCCGGAAGATTTCTCCACCCAAGAATCCCCGTCGGTAGATGTCCCCGCTCCCTTCCACTGAAAAGTGACGCTATTCTCCCACTGCACCAGGCTTCCCACCAGAATGGAACCGCCCTGGGGAGAATCCAGAAATTGATACACATGGGCATCCTCCGAGAGATCTTCCAGGAAAGAAGGGTCAAATCCCTCCAGTTCCGAATAGATCAGGGACTTATCCTCCCCAAAGAAGCCCACAGGGACATCAAACTCAGACGCCAGGGTCCGAAAGGTCTCCTCCTGCTGTCCATCCCAGAACACATCCTCATATCCCGGTATGGCATCCCCTTCCTCCAGCAGGATATCCCCGCCAGGCAGACTACTCTCTCCTTCCAGCAGAACTTCCCCGCTTTCCTTCTGACAGCTCCCCTCATCCACCAGGCTCCTCCCTGGCAGAACCTTCCATATTTCTATATTCTGATCCCCATGAGGAAAAATCTGCTCCACCCCACTGTCCAGAATCAGGGAAAAGTCCAGGTATGTCAGTCCCGCTGACTGCACGGTAAATTTATCATACTGGTACTGTCTCAGGGCAAAATCCACCTCCCTGGCCAGGCTGCTCTCCATGGAATAATGCAGCAGAAAATACCCTGAGAAGGAAAACGCTACACTGAACACCAACATACCGCATAGAAAAATCTTGGTAAAAAGCCGCATCTTATCCCTCCAGCCGGTAGCCGATCCGGAATATGGTCTTGATCCTCTCCTCCCACCCCAGCTTCCTTCGCAGCCGCTGGATATGGGCATCCAGAGTCCTGGTCTCCCCCAGAAAAGGTTCTTTCCAGACTGTTTCATACAGCCGTTCCCGGTACAGCGCCACATTCCTGTGCTGTATCAGTTCTGCCAGCAGATCAAACTCCTTTGCCGTGAGCACCACCGGACAGCCCCCCTTTGTCACCTGCCGGGAATCCAGGCAGACCGTCACATCTCCAAAGCGCAGTACCGTGCTTTTTGCCCCTGTTCTGCGCAGCAGCGCCTCCACCCTGGCCATCAGTTCCCCCACCTGGAAGGGTTTCACAAGATAATCATCCGCCCCCGCCTTCAGTCCCCGGATCCGGTCTTCCACAGCCCCTTTTGCCGTCAGGAAGATGACCGGCGTTCCGGCGGGCTTAATCTCCTCCAAAAGAACATATCCGTCAACTCCAGGAAGCATAATGTCCAGCAGGACCAGATCGTAAGTCCCCTCCCCGATCAGCCGGATACCCTCCATGCCGTCCCGGGCACAGCTGCAGTGATAGCCTTCCCGGTTCAAGTTCAGGCAGACCAGGTCCGCTATGGCCTCGTCATCCTCCACCACCAAAATCTCTGCCAAAGAATCCACCTCCGTTTCCTGAGTTAATTATATTGGGACTGACTGTTTTGTCAAGACAGGATCTCCTCCCAACAGGCCGCAATCGTAAAGCCCAGTTGAGGGCCTGAATTTTCAGAAGGCCTACGCCAAACTGGCAGCGGCCATAGCGGAACTTTACGGAGAACACTACTACCTGATGGAAAGCGACAGGCTCAACCCCCTGGAAAAAGAAACCTTCTATCGCATCTGCTCTACCTGACAGGATACCTGACAAAAGTGAAGGAAGACATGCTCCCGGATGGGGCTCTGGAACCTGGCAGGACCGCTCTGATCTCCGACTTGTTGTTCGACACCATAAGCTACTTTGACTATAAAGAAAGCTTCTACCATGCGTTTCTCACTGGACTTTTTTCCAACGGTGGATACCAGGTAGAGTCCAACTATGGAAAACGGCCTTGGCAGATCCGATCTTGTGATAAAGGACAGAAAAAACCGGCGCGCCGCCGTGATAGAAGCCAAATGGGCGGAGGCCGGATCTCAGCTTGAAAAAGAATGCCTTGGAGCATTGGACCAGATCGAGCACAGACAATACGCCAGAAAAATAGAGCGGTCCGGTTTCCAGAAGGTGGTTAAACTGGGCATGGCTTTTTTCCAGAAAACCTGTCTGGAGATGGGGCCTGACCACTGAGATGAGGCCCCATCTCCCTACAGAGGTTTGCCTTCCAGAATCTCGCAGTAATCTCTGTAATTTTTCTCCAAAAGCGCCGGGGTGTCCAGCCCGTAAGGACATTTAGACTTACAGCTGCCGCAGTGAAGGCATTCTTCAATCTTCTTCATCTTCTCCCGCGCCTGGGGTGTCAGCTGCGCTGCAGAGGGCGACCGGCGTATCAGCAGGCTCATGCGGGCACAATTGTTAATCTCAATCCCCACAGGACAGGGCATGCAGTAGCCGCAGCCCCGGCAGAAATCTCCCAAAAGCTCCTCCCTGTCCTTTTTAATGACAGCCGCCAGTTCCTCTGTCATTTCCGGCGGGTTCTCAATGTAGGACAGGAACTCATCCAGCTCCTCCCGGCGCTGCACGCCCCATATGGGAAGCACATTGTCATACTGAGCCAGAAAAGCATAGGCCGCCGCCGCGTTGGTGATCAGTCCCCCTGACAGTGCCTTCATGGCGATAAATCCCATGCCGGCCCTTTGGCATTTCTCCACCAGAGCAATGTCCTTCTCCGTGGCCAGGTAGCAGAAGGGAAACTGCAGCGTCTCATACAGACCGCTCTCCACTGCCTCCTGAGCTATGTTCAGCCGGTGGTTGGTGATACCGATATGGCGCACCATCCCTTTGTCCCTGGCCTCCAGCATGGCCTCATAGAGCCCGCTGCCGTCCCCCGGTTTGGGACAGAAGGCAGGGTTGTGGAACTGATACAAATCCACATAATCCGTGCGCAGATTCCCCAGGGAAGTGTGCAGATCCTTCCAGAATTCCTCCCCGGTGACAGCGCCGGTCTTGGTGGCAATACAGACCTTCTCCCTCATTCCTTCAAAGGCCGCCCCCAGCTTTTCCTCACTGTCCGTGTAGAAACGGGCTGTGTCAAAAAAAGTCATTCCACGGTCATAGGCTCTGCGCAGGAGGCTCACCGCCTCCTGCATGCCGATCCGCTGTATGGGCAGAGCCCCAAAAGCATTCTTTTCAACGGTGATTCCCGTCCTGCCCAGCGTTACTTTTGCCATAATACTCTCCTACTTTTTCTGCAGCAGGGATTTTCCAGTCATCTCCGCAGGCTGCTCCTTGCCCATGATCTGGATCAGAGTGGGGATAATGTCCGCCAGACAGCCGTTCTCACGGAGCGTGTAATCGCTGCCATAGTTTACCAGGATGAAAGGCACCTGGTTGGTGGTATGGGCAGTGAAAGGCTCCCCTGTCTCATAGTCCACCAGCATCTCGGCATTTCCATGGTCGGCGCAGATAAACATGACGCCTCCCACTTCTCTCACAGCCTCCACGGCCCTGCCCACGCACTCATCCACGGCTTCCACGGCCTTCACCGCCGCATCCAGGACACCTGTGTGTCCCACCATGTCGGGATTGGCAAAGTTAATAATTACCACGTCATATTTGTCGGAACGGATAGCTTCGCAGAGCTTGTCGCACACCTGATAAGCGCTCATCTCAGGCTTCAGATCGTAGGTCGCCACATCCTTGGGAGAGTTCACCAGAATCCTGTCCTCCCCCTGGTTGGGCTCCTCCACACCGCCGTTGAAGAAGAAAGTCACATGGGCATACTTTTCCGTCTCCGCAATGCGGACCTGCTTCATGCCCTCCGCCGCAAGCCACTCCCCGAAGGTATTGGTCACGGACACCTTGTGGAAGGCCACATCCTTGTTGGGGATGGTGGGATCATAATCGGAGAAGCACACATAGGTGATATCCTTCCTGGGTCCTCTGTCAAAGCCCTTAAAATCATCGTCGCAGAAGGCCCTGGTAATCTCCCTTGCTCTGTCGGGGCGGAAGTTGAAGAAGATGATGGAATCCCCGTCCTGAACCGTGGCCACGGGCTTTCCGTCCTCCACTGCCAGGGTGGGTTTGACAAACTCATCCGTCTCCTGCCTGTCGTAGGAAGCCTGAATGCCGCAGATACCACATGCCGCCGTGAGTCCCTCGCCCTTTGTCATGGCGTCGTAGGCAAGCTTCACCCGGTCATAATTGTTGTCCCTGTCCATGGCGTAATAGCGCCCCATAACAGAAGCGATCCTGCCCACGCCGATCTTTTTCATCTCCTCCGCCAGCGCCTCAGCGTACTCCCTGCCGCTGGCAGGAGGGGTGTCGCGCCCGTCCAGGAAACAGTGTACATACACTTTCTCCAGACCATGCCTCTTGGCCAGCTCCAGCAGACCGTACAGATGGGTATTGTGGCTGTGAACCCCGCCGTCGGACAAAAGTCCCATGAGATGAAGAGAACTGCCGTTTTTCTTACAGTTTTCCACCGCCTTCAGCAGGGCGGGATTCTCAAAAAAGGTGCCGTCCTGAATCTCCTTGGTGATCCTGGTGAGCTCCTGGTACACAATGCGGCCTGCGCCCATGTTCAGATGTCCCACCTCGGAGTTGCCCATCTGCCCCTCAGGAAGCCCCACCGCCATGCCGCTGGCATTTCCTCTCACAAAGGGGCACTCCGCCATGAGCCTGTCCATCACGGGCGTCTTTGCCATAGCTACGGCGTTGCCCTCTTTCTTCTCATTCAGGCCGTACCCGTCCAAAATCATTAAAACAACCGGTTTCTTGCTCATATTCCCTCTCCTTGCATCACATCCCCGGCCCCTGTTCTCAGAACCGGAAGATGGTTATTTTCACGCTTCCTCCCAAAATTATACACTGAAAAACACTGTCGCGCAATACCAATTCACGATTATCTCCCCCAAAGCCGATTGAAAAACATGGCAGAAAATGTTATCATAAGACCAAATCCCAGGTCTGCTCCAAACTGCGGTCAGAATGGAACCGGAAAACATCTCCCGCCGGCCCAGATGGGAATTCCGCCCTTATACCATGAAAGGAAGCATCAGATATGGCACAGCACAAAGACCCCTCTCTGGCGGCTGCGGAAAGCAGACGCCTGGAAGCCCTGAGACAGCGCTACCGAACCCAGGCACGGGCACAGTTTGAGAACCGTGTGGCTCATTACCACAAGATCACCGGCGGACATTACAGCTCCATCTCCGTCAGGGACCAGAAGACCCGCTGGGGAAGCTGTTCTTCCCGCGGCAGTCTCTCTTTTAACTATCGACTGATCTTCGCACCCCCCATTGTGCTGGACTATGTGGTGGTCCATGAGCTCTGCCATCTGACTCACATGAATCATTCCAAGGAATTCTGGGCCATGGTGGCCTCGGTGATGCCGGAGTACAAGACCTGCAGGACATGGCTGAAAGAACACGGGGAAGAGCTCACCCTGGAAACCTATCTGACCAGGCGGGGCATACCCATTAAGCTCTGAACCTCCCAGGATACCGGAGTATAACCAGCACCAATAACAGAGAAGGATGGAGCTGCCTTTTTGCAGCCCCATCCTTCTCTGTTTCACTTTAAATTTCAAAAATGCAGTTCTCAGCGGTTCTCATCCACATAGACCTGGGCCCTGCTCTGAATTACCTTCGCCACCTCCTGGGCCGTTTTCTGCCCGGTGTAGAAGCCGTCCATCTCCTCGTTAATGATATTTGCCACGGAGTCGTTCCAGTAATAACTGTTATCCACAGAAAAAACAAACTCGATGGCCTCGTCCAGCTGCTCCTGAGTCAGAGGCGGCAGGACTATATCCTCACCGTTTAAGTAATAGTTATCATCATACTCTACCTTCTCTCCGGTCTCCTGGTCAATCCAGTAAGGCCTCTGAGTGGCCTCCTGAGCTTTCTCCATAAAACGATCCTTCCGCACAGGCATGCCCCAGTCCAGATTTGACTGATACTCATCCGTCAGATAGTACCGCAGAAAATCCCAGGCCCCCTCGGTGTTCCTGGAGCGGGAGGAGATGGCAAAACACATATTTCCATTCACATAAGATCCTCTGCCGCTCTCTGTGGGAAATCCGATATAGGTTATATCCTCACCGATTCTGCCGTTGAGAGTATAAGAAATATTCCGCATGCTGCTGATGCTCAGGGAACACAGAAGAGTCCTGTTATCCCTGTACTGGGTCTGGTACTGATTCCACCACTCTTCCCCGTAGGACTCCTCGCTCTCCTGCACCGGAAGCGTCTTGGCATATTCCATCATGTCCAGGAAGTTCTGAGACTCAAAATCGCATTTTCCCGTATCCACATTAATGAAGTCCCGGCCGCAATATCCCATAACCACATTGAAAAAGTCCGGCCGCAGGATTTCTCCCATGGCGCTGGTTCCCTCGGGCATAGTGTCCAGAACCTGCTGCATATCCGCCATAGTCCAGGTTTCCCGCTCTCCCACCAGGGATTTCTTGGCCACCATGGTGCTCACAAAGAAGCTGGGAACAACATAGAGCAGCTTTCCGTCCACGGAGTAAGCGTCAAAGACATTCTGTACAAATTCCACCTGGGACAGTTCCTCATCTTCCTCGATGAGTTTTCCCACATCCGCAAGCAGTCCCTTGGCCGCGTAATTGTCCACCGGAAGCCCGTCTGCCAGCAGAATATCCGGCATATTCCCCGTGATAATATCGTTGTTCAGCTGCGTAGTACCTGCATTCCAGTCATCATTTGAGTTCAGGCTGTCATATTCCTTCACCACAATACGATACTCTTCATTGCTGCGGTTATACTCCACCACCCTGCGCTTCACATCCGAGCTCACATAGTTGCCTGCCATCACAATCACCTGTTTGTCAGGAATGTCCTCCGGATTCACATGGGTAAAGACTCCCAGCTTCAAACCGTTGTCATAATTCTCACGATATACGCCAAAAAATCTGTCAGCGTCCAGTTCCAGAACACTTGAGAAAGAAGGACTGTTCATATCGGAGTTGATGAAATTCATCTTTATGACAGATTCTGTGTTGCCTCTGTTAAAAGTGTAAATCCCCCTGGCATTGCTGTACACCAGGTCGGCGCTGGTTCCGGAATTTATGGCGTTATAATCCCACATAAAGCTGGCGGGCAGAGACGTGGGCTCCCCCACTGTATCTGTGGAAGGATCATAGGCCGCCAGGTACAGTTTGGACCAGTCATTTTCATCCGCGTACAACAGCAGAAGGGTTCCGTCCGCTTTGGTGTAGGAACCGCTCAGGTTGTTGAAATATTTACTTATCTCCCCAGAGGCCGTTTTTCTCTCGGAAGCGTTTCCCTGAGAGTCCACCGACATCTTGTATGTTTCGTCGCCTGTCATCACCATCTGAACGGAGCCGTCCTCCCCCAGGAACATGACATTAATATTGACGTACTCCTCATCCGTGCGCAGCCCCTCCAGTTCCGTCTCCCACTGCAGGCTTCCGTCCGGCCCCCAGTTGCAGAGGTAGAGCTTATTCTCCACAATACTCTCCTCCGGATTGGAATAATCTTCAAAATTATAATCCTTCAGGCCATAAGCGCCGCCCTCAGGGGACAGGATAAAATTGTAGTAGTTGGTGTACTCCCAGACATTACTGCTACCCTCATCCCCTGTTGATATGCCAGGCTCATCCACGCTGATATCCTCATCAGAGCCTGTCTCTCCTTCTGTCTCTACGTCTGCTTCATCGTCTTCTACAGGCTCTTCTTCATCTTCCTCGGCGGACTCCTCCTCCGCGGGTTTCGTATCCCTGGCCAGAGGCATAACGGATCCCCCACGGCCCTCAGAGGCAGGCATCTCCAGACGCACCATCTGCAGGTCGGATCCATCCTCTTTCATGGATATCAGACGGTAATCCAGCCCGCTTTCTGTCTCATCCCAATGGGCAACCTCCACTGACATGTGAATCCTTCCGTCCCTGTAGACCGTATTTCCCACGTAGTAGTTATCCCCTTCCAGATCCGGAAAGTCAAATGCATCCACCTTGTACACATTCTCTTTTGCCAGATCGGCGTTTACGTTCTGATCACCGCCGCAGGCACACATCCCCAGGGCCATGCTCGCTATGAGCCCGCCGCACAGGGCCTTCTTTCCCCAGTTTTTTTTCATAATATTGCTCCTCCCTGCCTGTTTATACAAGCATCCGTTCCATTTGCTCCAGCCCTTTGCCGGAAGCCCCTAAATCATCCTGCCTATTTCTCTTTGTCCAAAGCCTCACCTTTCTTTCTAAAGAAGCGTTTTTTCTTATTCATCTCTGCCATCTGGCCGGGTTCCTCCAACAGTTCCACATAGTCATACTCCCCCGGCTTCTTTCTTTTGGCACGGATTTTCTCCATGACCCGCTCCGCCTTGTCCGCCACCTTCAGCCTCACATCCCTCAGGGTCCATCCCTTATGCTTCCACCAGATGCAGAAGAACACCATTGCCAGACCAATAGGATAGATCACCAGAAGCAGCTCAAAGAGCGTCAGCAGAGCCAGAATATCCTCGTATCCCCTGGCAATATTTTCCCAGTAAGGATAGATAATGGCTTTTCCGTTCATGGACCTGGTTCCAAATTCCAGAAGCAGCTGGCACCTGGACAGGAAAGAATATCGGGAGGTGTTCTCCAGAACCTCCGTCTCCTTCTCGTCCGCCCCCAGATTCTCCCGGATATAGTTTTCCGCAAAACCCGACACAGGGTTGGGCATCACGATCTCATAGTGATTGATGCCGTTGCTCTTGCCGTTCTCCTCCAGGGACTCGCAGGACACATACACCAAAGTACTGTCCAGGCCCGCAGCTTCCGCCAGTCTGCCGGAAGGCCGCTCCACCACCCCTGTCACAACATGGGGAATCCCACCGATATATACCACCATTCCCGCCACATCGCTGGAACCGAAGAGCTGCCATGCCGCGTCCTCGTCGATGACGCAGTAATCCTTCAGCACATCATTCCCGGAAAAATAGGCGCCATAGAGAAGGGGCACTGGATGAAACAGGAAAAAGTCGCCCCCTATGCCCACGGCATCCGCCGTAATGCTGGCCTTGTCTGTGGAGATCGTCACCTGGCCGTCCGCGCTGTACGCATCCGCCCAGAGCCTGGCGCCGGGATTCTCCGATTCCTGGATCACGGAGGCATCTGTCAGCGCCTTGTCGATGCTGTGCTCAAAGTCCATGATCCTGTCTTCTGTAATACCCGCGCCCACCGAGAAAAAACAGCTGACCTGGGATACGGCTTCGCTGCCGCCCCACCTCTCCGCGGCAGTCTGGGAAAGCTGTGACTTTCCCATGCTGCCGGTCAGGAAAAACAGGACCAGGAAGAGTGCGAAGGATATCCCCCCGCTTATGCCCAGTACTATTTTCTTCATCGCTTACCTCATTTCCATTCGGCGTTAATTATTTGCCAGCCTGATCAGCTTGCCCGCCTCCACAGGCTTCGTAGACGTCGTGATCACAAATTCCGTGCTGTAGAGAGCGCCGCTGATGGCGGACTGGGTATCGTCACTGGCCAGAACCTCCACATCCACACGGCTTGCAGAGTAACGGGTGCCCAGGGGCGTGCTCTTGGACTCCACAATCAGAATGAACTTGCCGTTGTTGTCCTCCCTGATGGCGCTGTTGGGCACAATCAGGTCATAGTTTGCACTCTTCTGCCCTACGGACAGGTTCAGAGACTGGCCCGCCGTCACTTCTCCCGCCACGTCGAAGGTGAGAAGCTTCTTCTGGCCCGGCTCGTTGGGATCGGGCTTTATGCTGGCCAGAGTCACGGTCACATCATTATATCTCCATGCGTTTACAAGCTCCGCCTGGTCTCCCACGCTCACCCTCTTGGCCTGTTCATTGGTGACGGAAAAGCTCATGGTAAAGCCCTTGCCCTCCGGCTGCATCACCATCACCGGATTGCCTATGGAAGTGGTTCCTCCCGCCTTCACGTTCACCGCCGTCACCACACCTGATATGGGAGCTGTGATGGTGGCGCCAATGCTCTTCTCCGTCAGCTCGTTCACCAGTTCTTCCGCCTTGGCAATGGCTTCCTGCTGTTTCTCCAGCCCCAGACTCCGGGAGATCTGCCCTGTCAGATCGGCCAGATCCTCCTTCTTCTCTTCCAGGAGCTCCTCCTTATCCTTCAGATCCCTCTTGGCGTCCGCCAGATCCTTGTCTGTAAGGCCCTGTTCCGCTTCCATCAGCTTCTTGGCCCTGTCAAAGGAAAGCTGCCACTTCTCCACTTCCAGATTCGCGTTGTTATACCTGCTCTGGGCGCTGTTGGCCTCCGCCTCCGCCTCATAAAGCTGTCCCCGCAGTCCGCTTACATCGCTGCCGCTGATCTGTTCGTCCTGTTCAATCTGCCTGCGCAGGGCGTCCACCCAGTTTTTCTTCTCCGACCACTCCGCGTTGGCGGTATCCTTCAGGTACTGGGCATTCTCCAGATTGGTTTTTGCCACATTGTAGGCTTTCTCCGCATCTGTCTCATTACCGTTGACATCCGCCGCGGCGGCGTCACTCTCCGCCTGAAGAAGATCCACGGTCTTCTGTGCCGCCTTCACCTCGTTCTCCGCCGCAGTCACCGCGTTCTGTGCCGCAGTGATCCTCTGGCGGTATGTAGCCGTGGAAATATGGCTGTTGGCCGCCTGGATGTCGGCTGCCGTAACCTCAGCGCTGAGCAAAGCCGTCTCGTAGGCTCTCTCAGCCTCCTCCAGAGCGTCAATGGCCGCCTTCAGCTCCTCGCTCTCCGCGTCCTCCAGGTACACCAGCACATCACCCTTCTGAACGGTATCGCCGACCTTTACTGCCACTTCCGCCACCTTCCTGGATTCCTTCACCTCCACATTGTAGGGGTCACTGCTCTCCACCACCCCTGACCCCCGGATCTTGGCGGTGATGGTGCCTGACTGCACATACACCGTGGCCACCTCCGGCAGGGAGTAGTTCATAAAAGTATTGGAGAAAAAGGTCAGTATCAGCATCACCGTCAGAAATATGATCGCCGCCGTCTTCACCCATTCCCGCTTTTTGCTTCCGTTCTCGTTCATCGCTCTTCCTCTCCTAAATATGATTCCATCAACCTTTGATGCCGCCCTGGTACGTGATTCCGTCCACCAGATACTCCTCGCCGTACAGGAAAATCAGCAGGCTGGGCACCATGTAGATGGTGGCCACCGCAAAGGCCAGGCCGATCTCCCCTGCATTGATCTTGCTCAAAAACACCGACAGCGGGTGGGTCTGAGGATCGCTGAGCAGTATCAACGGCTGCTCCACCATGTTCCAGTAATCAATGAATATCAGAATTGCCGCAGAGTACAGCGCGCCCTTGCACAGGGGCATGCATATTCTGCGGTAGATCTGCCATTCCCCCGCTCCGTCGATCTGTGCCGCCTCCATCACCGAATCCGGAATCCGGCGCATAAACTTGGTCAGAAGGAACACGGCAAAAGGAGAAAAAATTCCCGGCAGCCAGATGGCCCAGTTGGTGTCCAGCAAGTTCAGAAAATCGCTCACCAGATAGTTGGGCACCAGCGTAACCTGATAGGGCATCAGCATCAATATAATGTAGGCAAAGAAAATTATCTCCCGTATCCTTCCCCGGTACCTGGTAAAGCCATAGGAGGCCAGAGAGGCCACCAACAGCTGAAACACCACAATGGGTCCCGCCAGTATAACGGAGTTCCAGAACTTCAGCAGATAATCCGGGCTCTTGAACAGCACCGTGCCGTACTGGCTGAAGGAAACCATGTCCGGAATAAATTTCAAGTTCACCTTCTCCGCTATGTACACCTTGCCCCCGTTGGCATCCGTGGCAAAGACAGAGCCGTAATTGGCTGAGATCTCCGAGGACGCCATAAAGGAATTGGTAATGGTCAGAACAATGGGCAGCAGGAAGAGGAAAGCGAATGCCGCCGCCAGCGCCGTTGCCATGGCAATCTTGGAGGTCTGCCACATCTTCCTGCGCTTTGCCGCCCGTCGGTCTGCAAGTATCCGATCCCCTCCGGGAACACGCTCTTTTTTCTCACTCATCCTTCCACATCCTTTCCAAAGCGGTTCTCCGTGACAAACAGGATACCGATGATCACGATCATCACCAGGGACATCAGTATGGCCGCTGACGACAAGGTGGGATAGTCCAGTGACTTGAACTTATTGTTCATAAAATGCTGGAGCGTGTAGATGGAATCATAGGGATGATCCCCCGTCAGCAGGTACACCTCCCTGAATATCTTAAAGGAACTGATCAGGGACATGATGGTCACAAACAAAAGGGTGGAGGACAGATAGCGGATCTTTATGTAGAAAAAAGTCTGCAGGGGCGTGGCGCTCTCCAGTCTGGCCACCTCCAGGATATCCCTGGGAATACTGGCCAGGGCCGCCATAAACATAATCATATTGTACCCCAGGTTCTTCCACAAGAACAGGATAACCACCACGATCAGCGCATAATCAGACTTTATCCAGTCAATCTTCCTGCCTCCCAGAGCCATAAGCACCTCGTTGACCGCTCCGTTGTAATGAAAAAGCACTTGCCATATCAAAACAATAGAAGCCACCGGCACCATCATGGGACTCAGAAAAAAAGTCCGAAACTGACTCCGAAAAGGCAGCTTTGTGTCCAGCACAATGGCCAGCAGCAGAGAGAGCACCACAGCCAGAGGCACCGCCGCCACAGAAAAGGTAAAGGTATTGACCACCGCCGTCTTAAAGGCGGAGTTTCCCATGGTATACTTATAATTTTCAAAAAGCACAAAATTGTTGGTGATGGGACTGTCCACCAGAGAATATACCACCACCACCAGAAAAGGAAGGATGAAGAATGCCATCACGCCCAGGAAACTGGGCAGGATAAATGCCCCTGAGCTCAGTTTCAGCTTCCGCGTCCTCCTTGTGGTTTTGATATGAATCTTATCTTCATTTTTCTGCTTCTTCTTCACTTTCGCACCCCCTGCCCGCCCCAGGCGGGCAGTTTTACAGCCCGCCTGAAACTAATTACCCTCGCTCACATAGAGCTCAACACGGCTCTGAATCACGCTCACGGTCTCCTCCACCGATTTCTGTCCCTTGAAGAAGGCCTCCGCCTCCTCTGTCACAATAGTTGAAACATTGCTTCCATAGAGATCCGGCGCAGGTTCTGCCACCTCCAGCAGATGCATCACGATATCCACCTCTTCCTGGGTGGCCTGCCGGTAGGTATAGGACCATCCGTCCTCATAGAACACCGTGGAAGAGCCGCCCATTGCGATGGCATTCCCCTCTGAATCCAGAATCAGCTCACCGTTCTCGTCTGTGAGATACTCCACCTTCACAGCCTCCTCTGCCAAGGCCTGCAGTCTGTCCTTCATCACGGGAAAACCGCTGCTGTTAAACCTGCTGCCCTGATCCTTCAGCAGGCAGCTCTCAATGAATTCCCATGCGCCCTCTTTCACCTTCGACTTGGAAGTGATGGCCAGCGCCTGGGAGGAACTAAGCTTACATCCGCTTCTTCTGTCCGCCGTGGGAAATCCGATATAAGTTACTTCCCCGCCAAAGAGCTCCGGATAAATCTGTATGTCTTTGAAGTCGGAAATATACACCGTCTCCATAAGGACCTGCCCCTTCTGAATCTTAGTGGCGGTGGAAGTATTATCCGACGCATAGTCATACTCGTCAGGAAAACTCTTCACAAACTCCAGCAGATGCTTAAACTCATCGGAGTTGAAATTGCATTTCCCCGTCTCCCAGTCCACAAAGGCATCCTCATTGCTGTTCAACAGATAGTAGAGAATCTGCTGCTTGGTAGCCCCCTCAAACATGGCCGCGTCCGGATGAGCCTCTGCGTAAGCAATCATCTCCTCCAGGGTCCAGCCCATCTGGGCGCCTACATCCTCCGCTTTTCCCGCCACTGTCTGCAGGGCAACCGACGCAGGAATACTGATCAGAGAACCGTTATAGCTGTAGGCTTCCAGGATATTCTCCAAAAACTGAGAGCGATCCAGAACAGCGCTGTCCTCCAGATAGCCGTTCAGATCCTCAAAAGCCCCCTTTGATGCCAGCTGCTTAAAGTTCAGACCGGACAGGTCAATAATGTCGGGGCAATTGCCCGATGTGATATCATTGTTCAGACTGGTCACTGCATCCGACACCAGGCTCACATAGTCATTTCCGTCCCAGTTATCTGTATTCAGATACTCTTTTACGGTGACATGGTATTTGTCGCTGTTTCTGTTGAAATTCACTATCAGGGCCTTAAGATTGTAACCTCCGCTGAGGGTGGCCACCACAATGGTCTCCTTCTGAGGCACCTGATCCGCAGCTGTCTTTGTCAACAGCACAATGCCGCTGTTGGAAGTATCCTCCCAGTCCTCCACCACCGCCAGAACCCGTCCGTCCTCCAGCACACCTACGGATCTCACATAATTTCCGTTGATGTCGCTGTCCAGCCAGCGAAAAAGCTCCTCCTTTGTCTGTGATGCCAGGTCATACTCATACATCGCCTCACCGTCAAATGCCAGAAAGTCCTTCTCCTTCCCCATGGTCAGCTTTTCGCCTCTGGCTCCCGGGAAATCCTTGTAGACCGCACCTGCCTTTACCCCGTCAAAATCCACTTCCGTCAGAACATAGCTCATGGTAGCGGCTTCCCGGCTGTAGCCGCAGAAATACACTTTACCGTCCCGGCCCTGCCCCAGAGCCTCCGCATTGACGGTGGTTGTGGGTACCGTCCCCTTGTAGCTTCCTTCCTCATCGTAGAGCAGAATACCGGATTCAGCAGATATATAGATCCTGCCCTTCTCGTCCAGAGCCAGGGAACTCACATAGAAGCCAAATTCCGGATCTCCCTGGACCTGTTCCGTGATATCCTGAGAAAATATATTCTTCCCCTCTTTGTCAAACCTGGCCAGATACACGGTCTGTTTATAATCTGTAATAAAGCTCTCTGCCCCTGAACTGTTCTCCCCTCCGGCTGCTTCACCGGCTGCTGTGCCGTCCTCCGCCCCGGCGCTGTCACCGGCTGCTGTGCCGTCCTCCGCCCCGGCTGCTTCATCGGCACTCATATCATCCCCCAGGCCGCCAAAGTCACCATAACTTGTCACTGACAGCAGAGCGGTCATTCCTCCGTCCTCAGTCAGAACATAACTCCTGACATTCCAGCCCCCGTCCTTGGGTCCCTCCCACTGAATGGGAGTCTTGGTAAAAGAGCCGTCCTCCAGAGAATACCTTCCCAGAGTCTGGGTGGAAGTCCCCGCCGCCTCGTCATAATCATAAAGAATAGTGCAGAGACTGCTGCCGTCCAGAACAGTGTCGTAATAGGAAAAATTCTCCACCCCAACAGTGACATATTCCGGCACCCAGACCCATTCTGCCGCCGTGCTGACGCTGTCAGCGGGCTCATCCTCACCGCAGCCGGCCAGCTGCAGGGTCATCACGGCTGCCACCGCCAAAGCCCCCAGACGCCGGAGCAGTCCAGTTCTTTTTTTCATCATCTTACCTCCCCGTCCACTCAGAGCGGACTGATACAATTTAGGAAATGCTTTCCGTCAGGATATTTATAAGATTTACACCTTACTCAAATATCACTCCCCTTCGGAAATATGTCCAAACCAGAAAGACTGTTTCCCGCCAAAAAAACTGCAGGACCTGCCTCCGGCACATATAGAGTATATCACACTCTCCCAAAATTGCACCTTAAGATTTTATGAATTACAGAGAAAGAAAGCTTAAAATTGCAATAACTCTGTAACAACTCTTCATTTTATCCGAATGTACATCTTGCCCAGTTCCCGCTTCCGCTTTCTGTGCCGCAGCATGCTGCCGACCCGGTTGTAAAACCAGAAAGATTCCACCAGAATGCTGTTGGCTCTGCCGATCCTGCTCTTGGTGGTGTGGGTATAGTACTCCCCGCCGCAGACACAGGACTCCTGGCCCTTCTCTTTCACAAGCCGGATTAAATCCGATTCACAGGCAATTTTTCCCTGGAATTCCGTAAATCCAAGCCCCACACAGTCGGGTCTGTGGGCGTCGCTTCCTCCAAAGGCAGGCTTCCCGTATTCCTCCGCAATCTCCATGGCCCTTGCGTTGCTCTCGTGGCTCTCGCAGGCGTTAAATCCCTCCAGAAAGTCAAATCTGTCCATCACCGCCAGACAGTTCCTGTGCTTCCTGGTGTTGGTAATACTAAGGTATTTCTCCCCGCAGGGATGGGCAGGACCCAGGATCCCTCCGTGCCTGTGGACAATCTCTATCAAAAAGAGCACGGGAAGCCCCCGCAGCTCCAGAATCTTCAGCTTCACACCTTCAGGCATGATCACAAGGATATGCCCGGCGTCAATGGTATCATATTCCACGCCCTTCAGCACCAGGAAATCCTTCTCCCCGGCGTCTTCCTGCTCCCAGGGAGTATCTTTCTCCCGGAAGGCGTCCCTTATTTTTTTCCACGCCCGATAGCCGTTGTAGGAGTCATGGTCGCTGACGAGCATCCCGTCAAACCCCATCTCCTGCAGCCTGGCGGCAAATTCCGCTATGGGCACCTTTCCGTCCAGGGACCCCTCCTTTGTATGGCAGTGCATGTCAAACTTCATTTTTATCCCCCCCAATCAACAGTTTACAATTATTTTAATACGGCAATCCATCCCCTGGAAATCAGTTTCAGTCCACACTCTTCAGGGACTCCGTCATACTGATATGCTCCAGCTTCCGGCCCATTACCCGGTTCACAAACCAGGCAAAGACCAGGGTGAGCACCCCGCTGTAGAGATAACTCACCGGCTTCACATAAGCCACAAAATTCATCATGTCCACCTGGATCTCATTCATCACAAACCAGTGCAGACCGCGCCCCAGCACAAGCCCCAGGGCCAGGCCCATAGCCGTGAGCAACACATTTTCCCGGAACACATAGGCCGCCGTCTCTTTACGATAAAACCCAAGCACTTTGATGGTGGCGATCTCCCTGATCCGCTCAGTGATATTGATGTTGGTCAGATTGTACAGCACAATAAACGCCAGACCCGCCGCACAGAAGATCACAACAACAACAATAATATCCAGACTCCGGAGCATATTGCCCAGACGCTCCATGGTATCCGCATTCACCGTGACATTTGTCACCTGCTCCATCTGCATCAGCAGGGCGGCGGCCTCATGGATGACATCTTCCCCGGAGGCTGTCCCGGGCTCCGGCTCCTGCAGGTTCAGATACACCGTCTTCCGCTCCGGTTCCTCCCCCATCTGATCCACCCAGGTCTCCTCACAGATATGGACATAGTCATAGATATAGTTTTCATACACCCCTGTGACCACTGCCGTCAGGGTCCGCATATGCTGATCCCTGAGTGTCACCGCATCTCCCACATGGATCCCCCACATCCTGGCCAGTTTATCGGATACCACCGCTTCCCCGAAAGCCGGATAGGGAATGTTCTCCCCATCCGACCTGTGAAGGTTCAAAAAAGGTCCCATCTCCTCCCCCCGGCCAACCACAAGGGTAACAGGATCCACCCCTTTGTCCGTGACCAGATCCATATTATTTTCCATCACGACGGTGTATTCCTCAAATCCCAGATCCGCAAGCTTCTGCTCCAGGGCCCGGTCCGCCCCCTCTCTAAGGGAGACCCCTATGTCATAGGTCTGAATCTCCCCAAACTGCATATCCGCCACATCCGCAATGGAGTCTTTGATGCCAAAGCCAGTCACCAGCAGAGCCGTGCAGCCGCTGATGCCCACCACCATCATAAAGAGCCTTTTCTTGTAGCGGAAAATATTCCGCAGGGATACTTTCCGCAGAAATCCCAGACGCTTCCAGAGAAAGGGCAGCCGCTCCAGAAGCACCCGCTTCCCCGCCCTGGGGGCTTTGGGCCGCATAAGCAGCGCCGGCACCTGGGCCAGCTCCACCCTGCAGGAGAGCCAGGTGGTGCCAATGGAACACAGCAGGGACACTGTCAGGGAGATCAGGGCCAGCTGCCAGCTGAACACATAGCCGATTGGATCCGCAGAATACATGATCCCGTAGCAGAACCAGACCACCTCCGGAAACCCCCAGGTGCCCAGGAAAAAGCCAAAAACACAGCCTCCAAGGGCAGCCAGGCCGGAGTAGGTCACATATTTTGACATCACCGCCCGCTCCCCGAAACCCAGAGCCTTCAGCACGCCGATCTGCGTCCGCTGTTCCTCCACCATCCTGTTCATGGTGGTAATACACACCAGGGCCGCCACCAGAAAGAAGAACACGGGGAAAATATTGGCAATGCCCTCAATGATGCCGGAGTCATTCTGAAAGCACAGATACCCTATGTTGGTATCCCTGCCAAGGACATAGGCCTGGGCCTTGGCCAGGCCCGCAAGCTCGGCCTCGGCCCGGGCAATCTCCTCCCGGGCCTGTTGGGTCTGCTCCCGAAGTTCCTGCAGGCCCTCCTGATACTCCCGCTCTCCCCGGGCATACTCTTCCTTCCCCTCCTCAAGCTCCCTGGTTTTCTGCACAAGCAGCGCTTCAGCCTCCACCAGTTCCTCCCGGCCCCGGGCAATGCCGGCCTCGCCGTCGGCAAGCTGCAGCTTTGCCTCTGCAATGGCCTCTTTCCCTGCAGCCACCTGCAGCTTTGCCTCGGTCAGGGACATCAGTCCGTCGCCGTTCTGAGCCTCGCTTTGGGTGATGGCGGCCTCGGTCTCCCGGATCTGGGCCTCGCTTTGGGCGATGGCAGCCTCAGTCTCCCGGATCTGAGTCTCCTTCTGGGCGATTTCCAGCCGGGCCTCCTGCAGCCGGGCCTCATTCTCCTTCAGAGTGCGCCTCCCCTGGTCCAGCTCTTCCCGGGCATCCTCCAGAGCCGCCTCCCCCTCCGCAAGCTGGGCCGCTGCCTCCGCAAGACCCTTTTCCGCCTCCGCAAGCTCTTCTTCCGCCTGACCGACCTTCTCCTCAAGCTCCTGCCTTGCCTGGTTCAGCGCTTCCTCCGCCGCATCATAGATCTCCTGGCGGTGTGCCTGGACGGCCTGATCCGCCAGCCGCTCCCAGACGCCTGTCTTCTCCTGAATAAAAGCGTCATATTCTTCACTGTACAGTTCAAAGCTCTGTCTCGCTGAACTTTCACCGGCAGAGCCATATCTGAACCTCACATAAACTTCCGTAAAATAATCCACCGCAAACCCTTCCGGCATAAGGTAGATAAATCCCCCCAGGCGTCCCGCGCCCAGGGAAGTATTTCCCCTCTCATACTGCAGGTACAGAGGGGACTGGGCCAGCCCCACCACAGTATACTCCTTCAGAGCAAAATTTTCCAGATCCCCGGAGGTATTGTCCTGGGAAAGACACAGCACGGAACCAATCTGATCCTCCGTGAGCATTCTGCTGTCCGCCAGACACTCCCCCGGCTCCTCCGGCATCCTGCCCGCCACAAGCTTGGGCGTGTTCACCGTCTCCGGCAGGCTCATGGCCTTCACCGCTGTCTGGCTGCCGTCCTCCAGCCGGCACAGAATGTCAAAGGACACGGCGCCCTCCGCCGCCTTCACATCCTCCGCCAGGGCAAACGAGTCCACATCCTTCTGGCCGAAGCCCAGCGTGGAGAGAAGCCGGAAATCATAGAAGGCATGATTGTCCAGATAACTCTTCACCGTGTCCGTCATGGCCTCCCTGGCCACCTTCAGCCCCGCAAAAAAACCCACCCCCATGGCGATGATGGCAAAAATAGCCGTAAAACGCCCCAGACTTGCCCATATCTCCCTGAATGTAGATTTCCAGACCCCTTTCATTGCTCCTCCTGTCCCGCCGCCCCCGGCTGGTTTTACCACTCTATCTCTTCCACATCCACAATGTTTTTATTCTCCTCCATGCTCACCACCGTGCCGCTTCTGACCGTGATAATCCGGTCGGCCATGGCGGTGAGCGCCTGGTTGTGGGTGATGACAATGACTGTTTTGCCCACTTCCCGGCAGGTGTCCTGAAGCAGCTTCAGCACCGCTTTGCCCGTATTGTAGTCCAGCGCACCCGTGGGCTCGTCGCATAGAAGCAGCTTGGGATTCTTGGCCAGAGCCCTGGCGATGGCCACCCGCTGCTGCTCGCCCCCGGAGAGCTGGGCGGGAAAGTTATTGGTACGCTCTCCCAGCCCCACCTGTCTGAGCACCTGCCCTGCGTCCAGGGGATCCCGGCAGATCTGCGCCGCCAGTTCCACATTCTCCAGCGCCGTCAGATTCTGCACCAGGTTGTAGAACTGGAAAACAAACCCCACATCATAGCGCCTGTAGGCCGTCAGCTGTTTTTTGTTGAAAGAGGAAACTTCCCTGCCGTCCAGGAATACCTGTCCCGACGTAAGGGTGTCCATTCCCCCCAATATATTCAAAATGGTGGTCTTGCCCGCTCCCGAAGCGCCCACAATCACACAGAACTCTCCCTTCTCCACCAGAAAATTCACGTCATGGAGAGCCCGGATCTCCACTTCCCCCGTCCTGTAGACTTTTTCCACATCCTGAAAGCTCACAAAAGCCCCCATATCCCACTTCACCTCCCAAACATTTTGTCCATATCGAAATATTATAACACAAATGCTTTTCTTCTATCAACCTTTTTGATATAATGTTGTGGTCTCTAAAACCAAAATACGGCGGGCCGGGCAGGCCTGCGCCGGCCAGAAGGAAATATCTGTAGGAGGTACCTGATGTTACTAATTCATTTTTTTGCCATACTTGGAATCCTGATCCTGGGATTATGCTGTCTGGAGGCTGAGTGCCGGCGGGGCAGGCTGAGCAGGCTTTACGTGGTTACTCTTTTCTACATTGCCCTTATCCTGCGGCTTTTCGCCGCCTCCCTGTCCGAGGGCTTCGGAAACGACACAGCCTGTTTCGCCTCCTGGGCGGACCGGATCTTCCAGCTGGGGCCGGGAGAGTTCTATTCTCCCGACGTCTTCACCGACTATCCTCCCGGATATATGTACGTGCTGTGGATCCTGGGGGCGATCCGAAAGCTCTTTGCCCTGGAGTACTACTCCGTCCCTCACCTGATACTGCTCAAGGTTCCCGCCATCGTCTGCGATCTGGCCTGCGGATACCTGGTGCTTAAGGAAGCCCGGAAAAAGTGTACAGACGTGCAGGCCTTCTTCCTGTGTGCCGCCTTCCTGTTCAATCCCGCCGTGATCCTGAATTCCTCCGTGTGGGGGCAGGTGGACTCTGTGTTCACCCTCTGCGTGGCCTGTATGTGCCTGAGCCTGGTGAGGAGAAAGATGCTCCCTGCCTATGTGAGCTTTGCCCTGGGCGTGCTGGTAAAGCCCCAGACGCTGCTGTTCGGCCCCATACTCCTGGCAGGCATCCTGGACCATGTATTCCTGAAAGATTTCTCCTGGAAGAAATTCTTTAAAAACCTCCTCCAGGGACTTGCCTCCATAGGAGGGCTGGTTCTGGCCGTGCTGCCCTTCGGCTTTCTGAACGTGTGGGAACAGTATTTCAACACTGTAGGTTCCTACCCTTACGCGGCGGTAAACGCATACAACCTGTGGGGATTTCTGGGCAAAAACTGGGTCAGCCAGGAGGAGACCTTCCTGGGCATTCCCTATGTTGCCTACGGCATGGCCGCCATTGCCGCCACAGTGATTCTGGTGTTTGTGTTAAGCCTTCGCCGCCCCAGGGACAGGGAAAAATATCCCTTCCTGGCCGCGCTGCTGGTAATCAGCATTTTTGTACTGTCCGTGCGCATGCACGAGCGCTACATGTACCCGGGACTGCTGCTTCTGCTGCTGGCCTATGTGTACAAGCCCTCCCGCCTGACCTACCTGTGCTATGGAGGCTTTTCCATCCTGCACTTTTACAACACCTGCAATGTCCTGTTCTTCTATGATCCTGCCAGCTATGACCGGAAAGCCGCCATCATCCTTCTGGTCTCCGGAGGAATGCTGGCAGGGGAGATTTTCCTGTGCTTTCTCGCCTGGAAGCTCTACGGAAAGGCAGGCGGCGAAACCATTCTCTGGCATCGGAACACTTTCCAGGATACCGGCAAGTCCGGTGTGCTCCTTGCTTTGGAGAAAAAACTGCCCCTGGCCCCCAGGCCTTCCAGAAAGCAAAAGCCCCTGGGAAGAGCGGATTTCCTCTGTATGGCTGCGGTAACTCTGGTGTACTCCTGTTTTGCCCTCTATGACCTGGGAGACATGCAGGCCCCTGAGAGTGCCTACGACATGACCCAGGGCCAGTCGGTGGAACTGGACTTCGGCTCCCAGGCCCCCGCCTCCCTGGCCTACTACATAGCCCCCTGGCACGGGAGAGTTTTCACCCTGGAAGGCAGGGCCGATTCCACCCAGGACTGGACGAATCTGGGAGAGATCACCCTGAGAAATGTGTTCACCTGGCAGACTGAACCCATAAACGGGGGTATGCAGCAGCTGCGCCTGACCCTTCAGGACAACCAGGCCTCCCTTCTGGAACTGGTGTTTCTGGACGAAAACGGCTCCCCCCTGCTTCCCACAGCCCACACGGCCTACCAGGGGCTGTTCGACGAGACGGATCTCTATCCGGGGGTCAGCACTTTCCGCAACAGCATGTATTTTGACGAGATCTACCACGGCCGGACCGCCTATGAGTTTGTCCACGGGCTCACTTCCTATGAGAATACCCACCCGCCCCTGGGCAAGATCTTCATCGCTCTGGGCACCCTGGTCTTCGGCATGAATCCCTTTGGATGGCGCATTGCGGGCACCCTCTTCGGCATTGCCATGGTGCCTCTGATCTACCTGTTCGCCAGGAAGATCTCAGGGTACCTTCCCCTGGCTTTGCTGGCCTCCACCCTGTTTGCCTTTGACTTTATGCATTTTGCCCAGACACGCATCGCCACCATTGATGTGTACATCACTTTCTTTGTGCTGTTAATGTACTATTTTATGTACCAATACATGGAGACAAGCTTTTATGACACTCCCCTGAAAAAGACCTGGATCCCCCTGGGGGCCTGCGGTCTGTGCATGGGGCTGGGGGTGGCCAGCAAGTGGACGGGGGTCTATGCGGGAGTGGGACTGGCCCTGATCTTTTTCTCGGTGCTGTTCCGCAGATACAGGGAATACCTGTACGCCCAGAAAAACCCTGCCGGAAGGACGGAAGGAATCCAGCACAAACATATTGTGGAACGCTTCCTCCCCCATACCCGGAAGACCATCCGCTTCTGCCTGGTGTTCTTTGTGGCCATCCCCGCCCTGATCTACCTGCTGTCCTACCTGCCCTTCCGGGACTACGGTGACAGATGGCTCCTTAGCAGGATGATCCACAACCAGGGGACCATGTTTGAATACCACAGCGGCCTGGAGGCCACCCATGACTTTGCCTCCCCCTGGCACGAATGGCCTTCCATGAAGCGCCCCATATGGTACTACTCCCGCATTGTCACCGGAGTATACAAAGAAGGAGGCCTCCGGGAAGGCATCAGCTCCTTTGGCAACCCCGCCGTGTGGTGGCTGGGCATACCTGCCGCCCTCTACATGATATACCTGTGGTGGGAGAAAAAGGACAGAACTGCCGCCTTCCTCTTTGTGGGGTACCTGGCCCAGTACCTTCCCTGGTTCTTTGTAACCCGAATCACTTTCATCTACCACTACTTCCCCAGCGTGGTGTTTGTGGTGCTGATGATAATGTACAGCCTGCTCCAGTGGAAGAGCCGGATGGAGAAACACAACCGCCGGGCCTTCCCGGCCCTGCTGCTGGTCTACGGCGCAGCGGCGGTGGGACTGTTTTTGCTGTTCTATCCTGTACTCTCGGGGCAGCCTGTGGAAGCTGCCTTTGTGGACAAATACCTGCGCTGGTTCCCGGACTGGGTGCTGACCCACCAATGAGAAACGCTCAGCTTCCACCCACTGTTATCTTCGGCCAACCCCTCCCAGAAGGGGCGGTTGGCCGTCACTGCCATATCCATGGCGGGCAGACCGCAGATCTAAAACCCACGCTGAAGGAAAAGAGTATGTCCTGTATATAACGCCAGCCTTGAACTGAAGGGAGACATATACTATGAGGAATAAATTTATCTTGCTTGAATTGAACCGCCGCAACGAAATACGGGCTGATGTGAATCTGACAATTAGAAGACTTGGTACTACAGAAATTGAGAATATTCATGTCAAAATAGATACTGGCTGCCCCTACGCATCCATCCCTGTAAGGAAACTTGGTAAAACTTTCCCCTGAAGAGTAATCACAGAATCACTCATATCACCCTCCTGCCTCTTCCCCTCCGTAAATGCATTCAATTCCCTTCTCTGCAAAATACTTCATCCACTCCCCGGAAGGACGGATGTCCGTGACCACCATATCCACAGCGGACAAATCGCAGATCTGTGAGAAAGCCACCTGGTCAAACTTAGTGTGATCCGCCGCCAGAATGCGCTGACGGGCAGATTTCAGCATGGCCTGTTTCACCTGGGAGAACATTTCGCTGGAATCCGTGGCCCCTTTCTCCCTGTGGAGGCCCTTGCAGGAAAGAATGGCCTTATCTGCATAGAAAGAGCTGACGGCCCCTGCCGCCCGGGCCCCCACCAGAGCCAGGTTGTGTTCCCGCAGGGTGCCTCCGGTGCAGATAACCTCCCAGCCGCTCACATCTGCCAGCTCCGCCAATACTTCTATCGAATTGGTGATCACAGTCAACTGTCTCCTGCTCTTTAATGCCTTCACCACTGCCACCGCCGTGGTGCCCGGGTCCACAATAATATGTTCCCCTTCCTGCACCAGACGGCCCACCAGTTCCCCTATCACCTGTTTCCCCTGGGCGTTGCGCTTTTTCCGAATGTTGAAGGGCATGTCAAAGCCGGAGTTTTCGTTCAGCACGGCGCCCCCGTAGCTTTTTACGGCCAGGCCTTCCCTCTCCAGTCTCTCCAGATCCCGGCGGATGGTCTCCTCCGAGACGCCGAAAAGGGTGCTCAGCTCGCTGACCACCACTCTTCGTTCCTCCTGCAGTTTTTCCAGAATCAGGTTCCTGCGCTCCGCTGCCAGCATGGATATTTCCCTCCGTTCCCTATATATACTGCACACCGGTTAAATATGCAGTACAACTCGACTGCAGACCGCCAGCCAGGTGCTTTCACGAGTACACCACTGTAAATCCTGGCGGTCCGCAGTATAATTCCCCAGGGTATCTCAATATCATCAGGGATAGTATCCGTACTATGGGGACAATTCCCTGTCACAGAATGGATCTGCAGATCTGGGGATCAGGACGGGCGATCACACTGGAATCCAGGTACATGCCGCTTCCGGAGACACTTTCCTTCGCCCTGCCAATGGCCGCCTCCACGGCGGAAACCTCCCCGCAGAGGAATACATAGGATTTGCCGCACATGCCCTTGGCGATCCGCAGCTCAATCAGTTCCACCTCCGCGGTCTTGGCCGCCGCATCCGCCGCCACTATGATGGCTGCCGCGTCAAAGGTCTCCAGTATCCCCAGGGAGCGGACTTCCTCCACATGGGTGGTGCCGTATATGGCGGGAAAAATTCCCTCATGGGGATTGCCCAGGACAAAGCTGTCAATCAGCTGCTCCCCGTACTGCACCTTGGCCGTCTCCACCGCCGCATCCACGGCGCTGAGATCCCCCTTGATCAGCGCAATATATTTACCCGGGCACACCGCCTGAGCCTCCACCAGTTCCACCGCCGCCGTCTTGACCATGGCATCCGCCGCAGTGACCCCCGCGGAAACTGTCTTGAATTCAATCATTCCCAACGCTTTGCTCATGGAATGCCTCCTGCCTTTCTTAAGTCATAGGACTCCCTACTGCCGCAACCGTAATATACCTGTCCGTGACTTCCTGCACCACCCCGTCCAGAGAAGCATGGATTCCCACGCTGAGCCCTTCCGCCGGTGCGCCGATGCACTCTCCCCTCTGCACCCGGGCTCCCTTTTCCACCACTGGCACCGCAGGGGCTCCGATATGCTGGCTCAGCAGAATCTTCACCTTCCGTATCCTATCCCCCTGTCTCCAGAAACTCTCCGGCTGCAGAGGAGCCTCCACGTCATACCGGGCCAGTCCCAGCCTGGCCTTAAGTCTCTCCTCAGGTACCCGCCGGTACTCCCTGCCTTTTTTCACAGGATCCGGCGCCGTATCCGGGGGCAGCTTCACCCCCGCCTTCCTGAGACCCCCTTTGTAATCCGCGATCAGGCTCCTGGGAGAGAGCCCCTGGGGACAGGAGAAATTCTCACACAGGCCGCAGGAACTGCAGGTCAGAGTGTTCACAAACACCTGAGTGTCCTGAAAATCCTGGTTGGCGGCGCTGCGCATAAACCGATGGGGCTCAATGGGATGCCCCAGCGCATGGCGGGGACAGAGACTGGTACAGGTCTCGCACTGGCAGCAGCAGGAGGCGGCCCGCTTCAGGTCTATGGCCGCGTTCCGATCCTTGCGCCGCACCAGAGTATGGGACTTGTCCAGTACAATCACCGCGTTGGTAGTCTTTGTCACCAGCGCCGTCTCCTCCGCCAGATTCCCCATCATAGGGCCTCCCACCAGATAGGCGGGATCCTTCGCCGTAATTTCCCCTGCCAGGGAAACCACATCCCCAATGGAGGCGCCCAGAGGCACCCGCACCGTCAGAGGATGCTCCACCTCCCCCACCACGGTGACAAGCTTGTCCACCACGGGAATCTGCAGCTCCAGAGCCCGGTAAATATTGTATACCGTCTCCACATTGAACACCGCAGCACCCTCCTCAATGGGCAGTCCCCCGGGACGTATCACCCGGCCCGTGGCCTCATAGATCAGCACCACCTCGTCCCCCATGGGATAGGCGCTCTCCAGCAGGTGCACGCTCATATTGGGGTAAGCATCTATATATCTGTCAATGGCCTTTCGGGCCCCCTTGTATTCTCTCTTTATGCCGATAACAGCCTTTTCGGCCCCCACTGTCCGGGCCATCAGGTCAAAAGCACGCAGAATTTCTTCCGCATGCTGCTCCAGAAGCTGTCTGTGGAGCTTCAGGAGGGGCTCACATTCGGCGCAGTTGAGCAGGATGACTTCTGTGCGCATGTCCAGTTTCCCGTAAGCCGGGAAACCTGCCCCTCCTGCCCCTGCCACACCCGCCTCCCGCAGGATCTGTTTTAATTCCTGTAATTCCATCTCATCCACTTCCTTCATCCGCCGTCTGCTCACTCGTCCACGATACCCACGATTGCGGCGTCCACAGGGACATTTTCCATCCCCACCCTGGCGGCGCTTCCCATGGCCACCAGAACGGTCTCGCCGATTCCGGCGCCTATGTTGTCGATGGCCACAAACCGCCCCCTGCCCGCAGACATCTCCTCCAGGGGCTCCACAATCATAAATTTGTTCCCTATGAGTCTCTCGCTTTTGCGGGTGGAGACAATGCTCCCCACAACCTTACCTACCACCATGCTATGTATCTCCTCCAAGCCCTCCGGGCCGCTTGAGAACTTTCCTCCCGCCCGGTATTCGTTCAGCCGGGACTGCCCCCGGCTGAACTGATCCCCGGCCCGCAGCTTCAGCCCCGCCGGGGTCACTGTCTGAGAATCGTCACTATATCCCCGGACTTGATCTGGCTGGCGTTGGCTTCGTCGGTGTCAATGTGCATCTCCAGGGTAAAGCTCTCGTCCACCCGGATCTTCACCTGCCGGAACACGGTCCCTCTCTCATTGTCCGCCCTCACGGACACATAGTCTCCATCCCGGACTCCTGCGGCGGCCGCGTCGGCAGGGGGCATATGAATATGGCGCATGGCCACAATGCAGCCCTCCTCCAGATAGAGAGCTCCCTTGGGCCCCACCACAGCTATGGGGGCGCTTCCGGCTGTGTTCCCGGACTCCCGCAGAGGCGCCGCCACCCCCAGTTTCATGGCGTCCGTGGCGGATATCTCCAGCTGGGACGCCTTCCGCACCGGCCCCAGCACCCTCACATTCTCAATGGCCCGCAGCTTCAGCCCCACCACGGTCACTGTCTCATTGCAGGCATACTGTCCGCCCATAAGATCCTTTTTCTTTGTGAGCCGGTATCCGGCTCCGAACAGGGCCTCCACATGTTCCTGTGTCAGGTGGATATGCCTTGCGGATACCCCCACCGGCACCTGAAAACCCTCCCCCTTCTCCTCCATAGCCCCCATGGCCTGGAGTACCAGCCGGGTGATCATTTCCACTGTCTGCTGTTCCATGCTCGTTCCCATCTGTCCTCCCACTGTGCCCATCCTGTCCGCAAATCCTTCTCTTCAGCCGGGACAGCGCTTATTCCTTGGGCAGAATCATCTCCACGTCACTGTGGGGCCTGGGAATCACATGGGTCGCCACCAGTTCGCCCAGCTTGGAAGCGCTGGCTGCGCCGGCCTCCACGGAAGATTTCACCGCTCCCACATCTCCACGCACCATCACGGTCACAAGGCCGGAACCAATCTTCTCCGTGCCCACCAGACTGACATTTGCAGCCTTACACATGGCGTCCGCCGCCTCTATCGCAGCCACCAGACCTCTTGTCTCCACCATTCCCAATGCTTCCTGTGCCATTTTCTTCTCCTCCTGAACCTGTTCTGCAGCCCCTTCCGCCGCCTTTGCCCTGCTCTTTTGAGAGACTGCCGGCGGGCTGCCCTGTGCTGATCTTTTTCTCTTCATACTTCCTGAATCGTCTGCTCGTCAAGCGAGTGTTCCTGTGTCTGTTTTCCCATAAACCTGCCGGCGCTCAGCTCAATAAGCCGCATGGTCTCGCTGTGGGGATTGGCGATAACGCCAAAGGCCACAGGTTTCTTGATGGCCCGGCTCTTCACCGCCTCCACCGCCTCCGTCACGGAAGCCACGTCCCCTTTCACAATAATTGTGGCCAAACGTCCTCCCAGCTTTCTCTCCCAGGTGGCCAGTTCCACGCCGGATGTCTTGCACATGATATCCAGGGCATCCACCGCGGCAGTGACTCCTTGTATCTCAATAAAACCCAGTGATATACCGCTCATTTTCCGGCTCCTTTGCCGGGGCGTGTCCGAAAAAAAGCTGTTCTCCACGCCCCCTACTCCGTTCTTGCTGACAGCTCTCTGTTATGTAGAGCCCCGTACACAGCCCGTCAGATCTTGGGCAGTATCTTCTCCACATCATTGTGAGGCCTGGGGATCACATGGGCCGCCACCAGTTCGCCCAGCCTGGTAGCCGCTGCGGAACCGCTCTCCACGGCAGCTTTCACCGCGCCTACGTCCCCCCGCACCATGACGGTCACAAGGCCGGAACCAATCTTCTCCGTGCCCACCAGCGTCACCTCCGCGGACTTTGTCATGGCGTCAGCCGCCTCGATGGCCGCTGTCAATCCCCTTGTCTCTACCATTCCCAATGCTTCCTGTGCCATTTCTTTCTCCTTTCCACTGCTCCTCCCGGTTCCCCCGGGCTTTGTGTGTCTCTCTTCTCTCTTTTTATGCCTGTCTGCTCTTCTCAGTTCCTGTCAAAGGCATTCAGCTTCAGCATCTTTACCGTATCCGGGGTGGGCCTTGCAATGATATGCCTCTGAACCACGCCGGTGAGGGACTTGGCCGCAGCCTCCCCCGCCTCCATGGCCGCCTCCACCGCAGCCACGCTTCCCCGGAACTTGACTGTCACCAGAAGGGGCACCGGCAGGGCATCCGCATTGGCCGGCTTGTTCTTGTCAAACGTCTCAAGCCTCACGTCCGCCGCCTTGCAGCCCGCGTCCGCCGCCAGGAATGCGCAGACCAGTCCGTATACCTCCAGAATTCCTACTGCTTCTTCCATTAAGCCACCTCAATCCCGCACTCCTGTGCCAAAGCTCTTATTTATTGATGACCGCAATCTTCAGCCCCTTCATGGCCAGATTCGTCTTCAGGGCTTCGTTGATCTCCTCCAGAGGATACGTGTGGGTGATCAGCTTCTCCATGGGAAGCCCCATCCTCTTGGCGCTCTTGAGGAAATCAAACGTGGTGGCGTAATCCCTGAGAGTATACACCCAGGATCCCACCGTGGTAATCTCCTTGGAGCAGATGTCAAAGTGAGGGTTGATGGTCGCATCCCCGCCGTTGATGAAAAATCCCAGCTCGCAGAGCCCGCCGCCGTTGCGGATAAATTTATAGATATTGGAATGTCCCCCAGGAGAACCGGTACACTGGAAGGCAAAGTCTGCCAGATGTCCCTCACCCTTCTCCTGCACCGCCGCCGTCAGAGCCTCAATGCCCTTGTGTTCCTTAAAGTTCACCGTGTCGGAAGCCCCCAGTTCCCTGGCGAAATCCAGACGCATCTGCTCCCCGTCCACAGCGATGATCTTGTTGATGCCCATGGTTCGCAGAATGGCAATGCAGATAAGGCCGATGGGGCCGCAGCCCTGTACCACAACCCTGCTGTTAAAGCGCAGGATCCCCGTGCTCTTGGCCCGCTCCACCGCATGGATCAGCACCGCGCAGGGCTCAATGAGAACCCTGGAGTACAGGTCCAGATCACTTACATTGAACACAGTGGAGCCGCCCCTGATAAGGATATAATCGGCAAACCATCCATTCAGATGGATATCGTCGTCGGGAAGAAGCCCGTACACATCGGCTCCCCCTACGTTCTGCTTGTTCAGGTCGAACATGGTAATGTCCGGGTTGTCCTTAAAAATCATACAGGTGACTACTTTGTCTCCCAGTTTCAGGCTCTTTCCCGCGCTGTCCGTCTTCACGTTCTTTCCCATCTTCACGATCTCGCCGGTGCCCTCATGTCCCAGGGCCACAGGGATCAGGCCGAAGGGATCCCGCTTGAACTCGTGGGCGTCCGTACCGCAGACGCCGCATCCTTCCACTTTTACCAGGATGTCATCATCTCCCACCGGGGGCATGGGGTACTCTTTCACCTCAAAACGCTCCAGGCCGGTGAGAACCGCCACATGGGCCGTCTGGGGAATGCTGCCCCCTGCCTGGGATGTATTCCCGCCGGAAGCCGCTCCGCCCGCCATATTGGCAAGCACCTGTTTCACTATCTCTTCTATCTGTGCCGTATCAGCCATTTTTCTGCTCCTCCTTTCCTGTGCCGAAGCCTGTAACCACACCAAAAACCAGTTCCTGCTATCGTATGCACAGACTGTCCGCCATAACACAGCGCCTGCTCTTGGTAAAGGATTTGGCGCTGGTAAGGCCCTCGCCCGTGCGGCTTGCGATGGTAAATGTGCAGTAGCCTTCCCCGCCGAAACCCAGGGCCGCGTAGGAAGGAGCATTTTTCACCAGGATCGCCGTGTCTATCTCCCGGGCATATTTTGTAATGTTGTCAATGTTCTTGGAGTGAATATGTGCGGAATGGCGGTTGCCATGTTCCAGCCACAGGGCCTTCTCAATGGCATCGTCTATGTCTTTCGCCCGCACCAGGCCCAGAATGGGCATCATCAGCTCCTCCGCAATCAGAGGATGCTCTTTCTCCCCCTCAAACACGATACAGCGGATATCCGCAGGGGCATTCACCCCGATCATCCCCAGAAGGGTCCTTGCATCCCGGCCCACACACTTTCGGTTGAGCCCCTTGGGGGTCAGCACCGTGGCCGCCAGCCGCTCCTGCTCCTGCCGGGAGATGAGATAACAGCCCTGCTCGGATATCATATAGTGCATCAGTTCGTCGGCCACAGAGTCCACCGCCACAATCTCTTTCTCTGCAATACAGGGCAGATTGTTGTCAAAGGTACACCCGTTCACAATGTCCTGGGCCGCTTTCCTCACATCCGCCGTCTCGTCCACCAGTGCCGGGGGATTGCCCGCCCCTGCGCCAATACCCCGCTTCCCGGAGGAAAGCACCGCCGTCACCACGCCGGGCCCGCCGGTGGCCACAATCAGGGGGATGTCTTTGTGTTTCATCATAATGTCGCTGGTGTCCAGGGTGGGACTTACCACCGTGCAGGCCACATTGTCCGGACCTCCGGCCTCCATGGATGCCTCATTGATCATATTCAGGGCATAAATGGAGGTCTTGATGGCCTGAGGATGGGGATTGAACACCACCGTATTGCCCGCCGCGATCATGCCGATGGAATTGCAGATGACGGTCTCGCTGGGATTTGTGCAGGGGGTGATGGCGCCGATGACGCCAAAAGGCCCCATCTCAATCAGCGTCAGGCCCCTGTCCCCGGACCAGGCCGTGGTGGTGAGATCCTCCGTCCCCGGAGTCTTGTCCGCCACCAGACGGTGCTTGAGAATCTTATGTCCCACATTGCCCATGCCTGTCTCGTCCACACCCATCCGCGCCAAAATCTCCGCATTTTCATGGGTCTTCCTGCGGATATTGCCGATGATCTGTTCCCTCTGGTCAAGGGACATTCTGCGGATCCGGGCCTGGGAGGCTTTGGCGGCGGCAATGGCATTGTTCATATCAGTAAAAATGCCATGCTTTTTCTCCGCAGGTTCCGCAATCTGCATCTTCGCTATCACTTCCTGTACAATGTCCTGTACCAGGCTTTCCTTTACAAGCACTTTACTACCTCCTCACATATGGATCTCCCATAGGCGGCCAGTTCCGTGTCCTGTTTGGCGGTTCCGCCGCTGACACCCAGAGCTCCGATGATAACGCCGCCCCACAGCAGCAGCTCGCCGCCTCCCAGAATGACGATTCTGCCCTGGTTTGTCTGCTGTATGCCGTACAGACCTTCCCCGGGCAGGCTCAAAGTCCCCAGCCGCGCCGTGGGCATCTGGAATGCTATGGCGGTGTAGGCCTTATTCAGGGCCAGGTCAAAGCTTCCCATGTAGGCGCCGTCCATGGCATGGACGGCCACTGGCCTGCCGGAGGCATCCGACACCGCCGCCACCACTCTCATGCCCCACTCCGCCGCTCTGGCTTCCACCCTCTGAATCAGCTCCACCGCCAGGGACAGGGGCATGGTGGTCTGGACCATTCCACCGGATCCCTCCGCCAGGATTCCCGGAAAAGAGCCTGTCCCGGCCAGTGCAGCAGGATTTTCCCGCCTTTCCGCTGCGCTGCCGCCGGGGGCGGGAAATTCCGCCTTCTGTTCCACTGTGCGCAGAACCTCACGGACAAGGGCCTCTATCTCCTTTTTCTCCATATTCAGCCTTTTCCTTATCTTCCCAGCTGCTCCAGAACCTTCCTGGTGATCTCCGCCACCACGTCGGGAGAAACGGAAGAAGCCTCCTTGCCGCCCTTGCATCCGCCGCCGCAGGTATGGCAGCTGGGCTTGCCTTCCTTGGCGTTGGGGCAGAGATTTGCAGGATGGCGTCCCTTCATGCCGAACTGCCTTCTGATCTCATAGAGGTCTTCCACCTGCTGGGGAGTGAACTCCTTAGGACCGCCAAGAAGCCTGGACTGATACAGGAGCTGTGCGTAGAACTCCACGGATTCCATCTTCAGGTACGCGTTGAGCAGAGAGTCGGAATAGGTCAGGGCGCCATGATTTTCCAGAAGCACAGCGTCAAAATACTGCACATACTCGGACACTGCCTCGGGGATCTCCATGGTGGAAGGCCTTCCGTACTTGGCGATGGGAACGCAGCCAAGAGCAATAACCGCCTCGGGCATAATGGGCTGTGTCAGGGGAATGCCGGCGATGGCAAAGCTGGTGGCATATACCGGATGCGCATGAACCACACTTTTCACGTCTGGCCGCTCCTGATAGACCCTCATATGCATCTTGATCTCGGATGAGGGCTTGAAATTGCCGTTGGCCTGGATGACATTGCCCTGAGCGTCCACCTTGCAGATATACTCCGGGGTCATAAAGCCCTTGGACACACCGGTGGGGGTGCAGAGAAATTCATTGTCGCTGAGTTTCACGGAAATGTTGCCATCGTTTGCGGCCACCATGTTCCTGTTGTAGATCCTTTTGCCGATGTCACAGATCTCTTTTTTGATTTCGTACTCGTTCTGCATTTTGTCTCCTCCTGATTTTCTGAAACTGCCTTATACCTGCCTGCTGTAATGAATGATTCTGTTCCAAGCTTCCGGCACAGCCTGTTGACTCTGCCCCTGAGCTTCGCCTGTTGGATTGGCCCACCGGCTTGTCCTGACCCTTTCGGTCAGTCTGTGCGCTTGGCCATATTATAAGCCTATATACCACACAAGTCAACAAAAACCCTCGTTGATTTGTGTCGTTTTTGTTTTGTTGTTGTGGGTTTAAGAGTTGCACGGAGGTTCTCTGAACCTGTCGTACTCCGGCCCAAACTGCGTTCCCAGCCTTTCCAGCTCCCCAAGCACCTTTTTCAGGCCCTGTTCCGTGCGGTACCAGCTTTCCCTCCCCACAGTAATGTCCACCGGCGCCACCAGAAACGCCGTGTCAGGAAAGGAGAACTGATAATACATCAGACACCTTCTGGCATGGTAGCCCTTGCAGCACAGAATGGCTTTCTGGGGATATATGCCTCCGGCATCCAGAAGTTCCCTGGTAAAAATGGCATTCTGAGCCGTGTACTGGGCCCGGTCCTCCTTGAGAATGCTCCCCTGGTCCACTCCGTTTGCCTGCAGCACCTCCGTATAGAACTCACATTCTGTGGCATAGTCTCCACTGTATTTTTCAGCCTGTGACTTCAGGCCCGTAAACTTTCCAATGGTGACGGAATAACGCCCTGAGGGCACCACCCAGGGGGCATAACCCTCCTTCCACAGGGCAGCCGCCCTCTCGGGCAGCTCCGGATAAGATCCTCCGGGGACAAAGATGGCGTCCGCCTTCTCCAGTCTGTCCTCCACAAAGAGAAAGTTTGTTATGTCATCTATGATTCTCATATTCATCCGCTCTATCCCTCAGCCGCCGATCTGGCATCTCAGTTCTGTGCAGCTCTCCACCGCTTTTTTCAGCCTCTCCATGTGCTCCGGCTCCGGCGGAAGCAGTTCCGGCAGCGGATAAGTCCGCCCCAGGCCCTGGTACTTGTCCTGGCCCAGTCTGTGATAGGGCAGAAGGTAAATGTCCTCCACCCCGGGAAGAGTGTCCGCAAACCGGGCTATGGCCCGAATCTCCTCCGGCGTGTCATTGAAGGTGGGAATCACTGGCACCCGGATGCTGAGCCTGGTCATACCACAAGCGGCAATCTTTTCCGCATTCTCCAGCATCAGGTCATTGGGTTTCCCGGTAAATCTCTCATGCTTCCCCCTGTCCATGTGCTTGATGTCCATGAGATAATGATCCAGCCAGGGCAGCACCTGCTCTATGACCTCCCACCTGGCGCAGCCCATACTCTCCATGGCGGTGTTGATGCCCGCCGCCTTCGCCCCCCGCAGCAGATCTCTGGCAAACTCCGGCTGGCACAGACTTTCCCCGCCGGAAAGGGTAAGTCCGCCGCCGGATCGGGCATAATAGGGCCTGTCCTTCTCCACAGTCTCCATCACCTGAGCCACCGTCACATCCCGGCCCACCACTCTGGTCTTTCCCCCCATGGTCATCTCCTGGATGCCATACTCCTGGGATTCCGGGTTACAGCACCATTTGCACCGCAGCACACAGCCCTTCAGAAAACAGATGGTGCGTATCCCCTTTCCATCGTGGATGGAATAGCGCTGGATATCGAATATCCGTCCTTTTGTCTGTAAATAGTCCATTCGGATCACACCTCCCGCCAGGCTATACTCCTGACCTTTTCTTCCCGCAGGTATCCCTCAGCCCATTCCCTGTTCCGTCCTGCGGATAATGTCATCCTGAAGGGACTTGGACAGGGTGGTAAACAGAGCGCTGTAGCCTGCCACCCGCACCACCAGGTGGGCGTACTTCTCCGGATGGGCCTGGGCTTCCAGAAGAGTCTTCCTGTCCACCACATTGAACTGCATGTGGCTTCCCTTCTGGTCAAAATAGGACCGGATCAGGGCCACAAAGTTCTCCAGGCCCTGCTGTCCCTCCAGGGCGGTGGGATGAAATTTCTGGTTGAAAAGAGTGCCGTTGGAGGCAATTCCGTGGTCCAGCCTGGCCACGGAATTGGCCGCGGCGGTGGGACCGTTCACATCCTTTCCCGCGGAAGGGGACACCCCGTCCGCCACAGGGGTGTGGGCAAGCCTGCCGTCGGGAGTGGCGCCGGTCTGGGCTCCCAGGGGCACATTGGCCGACACCGGGTAAAGCCCTGCCTGGAACTGCCCTCCCCGGGGATTCCGGTAACGGAGCAGGGGCCTGGTGTAGGTGTAGGCCACATCCCGGGCAAAGAGATCCACTTCCTCTATGTCATTGCCGAACTTGGGCACCTCCTCAATAAGGGCCAGCAGCTCTTCATACTCCTTCTTCTCCTGCTCCGGAAGCTGTGCGGACATCACCGCCTGGATCATGCCCGCCACCTGGCTCTCCTCCACAGAGACGCCTTTTTCCGCCATCTGGCGGAGGATCTGAGTGACAATCTCCCCGGCGCTGACGGCGTCAAAGCCCTGTCCGTAATTCATGGCAAGAGCCCGGCGGTACTGGGCCAGCGTGACCTTTTTCTCCTCAAACACCAGCTTCTTTATGGCGTAGAGGGAGTCGGCCATATTGGCGATGCCGAAACCCTGGGGCCCGGTGAAATTGTATACCGCCCCGCCCTCCTGGACGGTTTTGCCTCGCCTGATACAGTCGTCCACCATGCAGGAGAGGAAAGGCAGGGGACAGCGGGCGGCATGGGCAGCGTCAATGGCATTGTCCGCGTTCACCAGAAGGGAGATATTGTACTCCATCTGTTTTTTATAGGCGTCGTAAAATTCCTCGAAGGTGCCCATGTCCTCCACCCTGCCGGTCTCGAGTCCAATCTTCTCCCCCTTGTCCCATCCGTTGGAAAACACCAGTTCCAGGGGACGGCACATGTTGAAAAACGCCGCGTCATGCCACCCTTCCGTCTTCCCTGCCTTCTGGGGCTCCACACAGCCGATGATATTGTACTCCCTGGCGTCTTCCAGGGTGAGTCCCCGGCTCAGGAGGGAAGGAATAATCACCTCGTCGTTATAGTAGGCAGGCAGCCCGATTCCCGTCCTTGTCAGATCCGCCGCCTTGATCAGCAGCTCATGAGGGGTCTTGTTCCACACCCGAATGGACAGAGAAGGCTGGGGCAGGAACACATGCTTGGAGGCGGTGATACACATAAAGGAAAGGTCGTTGGTGACATCGCACCCGTCCCTGTCCTGGCCTCCCACTATCAGGTTCTGGAACAGGCTGTACCCTGCAAAGCCCTCCGCACTGGCGGCGTCCCGGCATTTGTTCAGGTCATTGAGCTTCACCCACAGGCAGTCCAAAAGCTCCTGGGCCTGCTCTCTGGTAAGCCTCCCCTCCTGCAGGTCCTTTTTATAGTAAGGGTACATGTACTGGTCAAACCGTCCCGGGGAGATGGAATGCCCGCTGGACTCCAGCTGCAGCAGCTGCTGCACAAACCAGAAGCTCTGGCAGGCCTCATAAAAGGAAGAGGCCCCCCGGGCAGGGACGCGCCTGCAGTTGGCGGCAATCTGCGCAAACTCCTGCCTCCTGACGGGATCAGAGCAGGCAGCCGCCTCCTGCTCCGCCAGATCCGCATACCTGGAAGCATAGCGGATCACCGCCTGGCAGCTGAGAATCACCGCCTTCAGGAACTGGGTCCTGGAACAGTAGTCCTCATCCCCGGGATCACATTTTTTAAGCTCCTCCTGAACCTGGGCGACAATGCCCTCGTAGCCCACGGCCAGAACTTTCTCGTACTGCACCGTCACATGGCCTACGCCGTTGTAAAAGTAGTTGCCGGGAGTAAATATATTGTGGTCGATGGCCTTCCTGGCCTCCTCCGCCATAAGGGAGGTGGCCAGCTCGCTGGTGGTTCTGCCCTCCCAGTAGGCGTTGGCCTCCCGCAGCTGCGCCTTGGTCCGGTCGGATATGTAGAAAGGATCCGCGCTGCGGGCGGCAACGGTCTCAAATTCCGCCTCCAGCCATTTGTAGGAAAACTCCGGGTAGGTCTGGCAGCCCCTGGGCGCAATGGTACTGCTGCCCACCACCAGCTCTCCTTCCCTGATAATAATGGGGATGTTGTCCAAAATATGCGCAAAGGCAAGGGCGCGCCGCATGACAATGGGCTTGTCCTCGGTGGCCTTGTAGGATTCCGTCAGCAGTCTCGCCCTGGCGGACTCTATCTCCGGCATCCTGGCATACAGATGCGCCACCAGCCTGGGGATCCTCTCTGTTCTGGCTATCTCCTGGGTATAATACTTTGCCATGACTGTACCTCTTTCCCTGATCTATAGATACTGCTTCTGTCTCTACTGCGATTGATTCTTTAGACTTTTCATGAATTTACTGCTTTCCCAACATAAGTATATGCCCATATGTGGAATATGTCAATGAAACCCTGTTTTCTTTTTTCTTTTTTTGTAAGTATTGTTTGAATTTTGGTCCTGTTTCCTTCCCCAGGATATATTTTCTCAGGGCGGCCTGCAGAAACCTGCAAAATTACGCCTGGCCTTCCTCCGGCCCCCCAGGGCGTCTGACAGAGAACGTAACCGTCACCACAAACAAGTCCGCATTGGTCTCCCAACGGAATTCTCCGCCGCAGGCCTCGGTAAAGCTCTGGGCGATGGACAGCCCCAGCCCGCTTCCTCCATCCGTGCGGCTCTGGTCCCCCCTGGCAAAACGCTCCGCAAAATCCATGCCCTTTTTCAGCTCCTGAGAGGAGGTATTCTTGACGCTGGCCGCCGCCTGGTTCCCTTCAGCCTTAAGGGAGACGTATACCCTGGATCCGCTCAGGGAATACTGAAGGGCATTCTGAAATAAATTCTGAAACACCCTGTACATCCTCTGTCCGTCCGCCATAATCAGAATGGGCCCATCCGGGATCTCCATGCGGAACCTCACCTGGCTTTTGCCGATCTGCTCCTCCATATCCGCCAGCGTCTGCTGCAGCAGCCTGCCGAAATCCAGCTCCTCCATGTGCATGGGCAGCTCCCCGGAAGCCGCCTTGCTGACGGCAAACACATCCTGCACCATATTCTTCAGTCTCTGGGATTTCTCATCCAGAATCTTCACATAGTCTTTCACATGATCGGGCAGATTTTCCTCCTGTTTCAGAAACTGCACATAGCTGATAATGGAGGTCAGAGGGGTCTTGATATCATGGGACACATTGGCGATCAGCTCCACCTTCATGCGCTCGCTTCTCATCTGCTCATCCACCGCGCTCTTCATGCCATGGCGGATATCCTCCAGCTGCCCCAGGACACTGTCCAGATCTCCTGTGCCGAAACCAGACAGATCGGCTCCTTCAGAGCCAAAGTCTGTCTCACAGCCCTCTTCTGTGCCGGAATCTGTCCCGCCGCCGGCCCCGTAATCACCCCTGCGGATATCGCTGATACGGCGGGAAAGCTCCTCCATCTCCCTTGCGGTCTCCATATTTTTCACTCCCACCAGGTACTCCACTGCCAAAAAAAACACCGTTCCAAGAAAAAGCAGCACCGCCGTTACCCAGATATACCGCTTTCCCCCTGGGTTCAAAACCCTGGCAGAAATCATAAACAGTCCGTAAAATACACTCAGGCCAAAAACAGCTCTGGTTCTGCGGGCCATCCTTCTGGCCGGGGGCCATCCCATCTGCCTTGCGGAAAATTTCCTGAGGATTTTTCCCGTGAGACTCTGCCGCCAGATCCTTTTGTTGTAGCGCAGATCATTCCAGACCAGGTATATTCCCCAAAACAGCAGGGACCAGTACACCACAGGAAAGCTCCTCACAAATTCTCCCAGATAATAGCTCAGCTTGTTCAGAGTATACCCATACTCTTCCCCATACGCTATCATCTGCTCGGTCTCCTGCCATAGTTCGTATCCATATCCGCTTCCTGCATGCCTCCCCAGCAGCAGAAGAGGCAGCGCAAACAAAAGCAGCAGCTTAAACTCCAACCACATCCGTCCCTGAAAACGGGCTATGGCCACCTCTGCCTCTCTCCTTCCCTTTCGGGTCAGGAATGACAGGAAAAACAGTACCGCACCCATACCCAGGCATACTATATCGCGCTTAAGGCGATCCTGTCTCTGCTTCCAGCTATTCGCCATCCAGTACAGATCGTCGCTCACCTGCTGATACTGCTCCATGTACATCATGGGCTCCCGGGCAGCAGCCATGCAGACCCGAATCTTCTTCACCTCGTCCCCGGCCGGAAAATTCGAGTACCCTGGCAGATACCACTGGTCTTCCATCTGATAATAGCCGTCGCCATACACATTCTGCTCCACCCCGTCCTGGAATATTCTTACCTTCTCTCCGTCAAAATACAGAAGAAACCCATACCCGTCCGGAGGGGTCACACTGCCCTTTGCCAGAAAATTTCCCTCCCCGGAGAGGATTCCGCAGGAGGCAAAATCAAAATTGGCGTGCTTCTGTTCCCCGTCAACATAAACCGCATACAGAAGGTTTTTGTTCCCTTTGATAGCGTCGTAATATTTTTGAATATACTTTTCCCTCTCCTCCTCCGGGATCCTGTGCTCCGGTTCCCCCATATCCCAGTTGTTCTGGTACTGCTGCATCAGGCCCCCCTCCACAGCCTCCGTGACCTCCATGTCCGCCTCATAATACACATCATAGACCCACCCCAGGCCATATGTCCACTGGCTGTCCCTGCCGGCCTCAATGGCCAGAAAAGTCTCCAGAACCCCCGAGATATGCTCCCGAAACCGACTGCTGTGCTGATAGTTTTCTTCCACGATCAAGGGAAGTTCCTGCAGTTTCCTGTCACTGGGCTTGTCCCTCCATATCCCCCCAAGGCCCGCTGCCATCAGGCTGATGCCCAGAAAGAAAATAAGAAAGCTAACTGTGTTTTTCCTGTTTTTCCATTTTGTATCCAATGCCCCACACCACCTTTATATATTCTGGCTCTTTTGGATTCAGCTCCAGCTTCTCCCGGATCCGCCGGATATGCACCATCACAGTGTTCTCTGAGGAAAAAGCTTCCTCTTCCCACACCCTGCGGTAGATCTCCTCCGCCGGAAAAATACGGCCCGGATTGCGCATAAACAGGTCCACAATCCTGGTCTCCGTGGCGGTCAGCTTCACCGGCTCCCCGTCCGCATAGAGCACCCTTTCCTGCGTCCGGTAAACCAGCCTGCCGTTCTTGATCTCGTCCGCCCTGCTTCCCGCATTGATGTCTCCCAGACAGGTGTATCTGCGCAGATGGCTCTTTACCCGGGCCGCCAGCTCCTGGGGGTTGTAAGGCTTGGCCACATAGTCATCCGCCCCCATGGACAGACCCAGAACTTTGTCCGTGTCCTCGCTTTTGGCGCTGAGCACAATGATGGGAATGTTCTGCTTTTCCCTGATGCGCATCACCGCCGACAGCCCGTCCAGCCTGGGCATCATCACATCCATCAGCACCAGGCGCACCTGGCGGGAGGCCAGAATGTCCAGGGCCTGAAGTCCGTCATAAGCCTTCAAAACCTCATACCCCTCCCCCTCCAGAAGAATGCTGATCGCCTTCACAATCTCTCTGTCGTCATCTACCACCAGTACACACTCACCCATTTCAGACACCACACCTTTCCGCAGCCTGGAATCTCCTGCTCTCCACGGAAGCCGGCCGCTGAATCCTCAAGCTGATATCAGCATACATTTCACTTTTTACAAAAATTTTGACAGAATTCTTACGAATTTCTTACAGTGGTTTCGGACCGCCATACTCCAGGCCCGGCTCTCTGCCCTCTATCTTACCTCCTGGGCTCCCAAAACGCAATGTGCCGGTTCCTCTTTCCAGCAGTTTCTAGATAACAGTTTCTAGATAACAGTTTCTAACAAAGGACAAGAAAGAAAATTTTCAAGCGCCTTGCAACCGGCAGGAAAACATGGTATCATAAGAAAAATATGAAACCGGTTCACTTGTCCAGGAAAATGGTAAATCCAGGAGGTTCCGAAAATGACTGCAAACGAATGTATCAGAGGGCGCAGAAGCATCCGCAGGTTCACCGACCAGCCCGTCTCCCATGAGCTGCTGGCCCAGGTGGTGGAGACCGCTTCCTACGCCCCCAGCTGGAAACACACTCAGATCGTCCGCTATATCGCCGTGGAAGGGGAGAAGAAAGCCGCCCTTGCCAAATGCACCAGTATTTTCCCGGGAAACGGAAAAATCATGGAGAATGCTCCTGTGGTTATGGCCGTCACCATGATTAAGGGCCGCAGCGGCTATGAGCGGGACGGGTCTTTTTCCACCCCCAAGGGTGACAGATGGCAGATGTATGATGCAGGCGCCGCGGGAGAGGCTTTCTGCCTGGCCGCCTATGAACAGGGCCTGGGCACTGTAATTATGGGGCTGTTCGACGAAGAAGACATCGCAAAGTTACTGGAACTCCCTGAGGACAGGGAGCTTGTGGCATTGATTCCCGTGGGCTATCCCGCCGAGGAACCCGCCGCCCCCAGACGCAAGGCGGTGGAGGAATTGTTGTCCTACCAGTCCTGAGGCATCCCTGAACATGTTTGAAAATTCATTCCGCTATCTCCCGGAAACTGTGATGTACCTCTGTCAGAAAGCTATTTTCAAACATGCTCCAGCCAGGAGTCGAAGAGATTATCTCTTCGACTCCTTTTTCGGGAGCCAGGGAAGAATATCTTTGATATCTCTGACTTCTCCGGCTCCTTATCCTGAACCGAAATGAGGCTGATATTCTAATTTTGAGAGGAGTAAAAATGAGACACTTAATGAGTCCCCTGGATTTTACGACTGCGGAGCTGGAACGGCTCTTTGACCTGGCAAACGACATTGAATGGAATCCCTCCAGATACGCCCACGCCTGTGATGGGAAGATTCTCGCCACCTGTTTCTATGAGCCCAGCACCCGCACCAGGCTGAGTTTTGAATCCGCCATGACCAGGCTGGGTGGAAGTGTCATAGGCTTTTCCGACGCCGCTTCCTCCTCTGCTTCCAAAGGGGAAAGCGTGTCCGACACCATCCGTGTTATCTCCGCCTACGCAGATATCTGTGCCATGCGCCACCCAAAAGAAGGCGCTCCCATGGTAGCGGCAGAGAAATCCCACATCCCCGTCATCAACGCCGGCGACGGCGGACACCAGCATCCCACCCAGACTCTCACCGACCTGCTGACCATCCGCAGCCTGAAAGGTCGCCTGGGAGGTTTTACCATCGGCCTCTGCGGCGATTTGAAGTTCGGCCGCACTGTCCACTCTCTGATCCATGCCCTGGTGCGCTACAAGGACATCCGTTTTATCTTTATCTCCCCTGAGGAGCTGCGGGTGCCTGATTACATCACGGACATGCTCCGGGATAAAAACATTCCTTTCCAGGAGGTGATCCGTCTGGAAAATGTCATGCCGGAACTGGATCTGCTGTACATGACAAGGGTCCAGAGAGAGCGCTTTTTTAACGAAGAAGACTATGTAAGGCTGAAAGATTTCTATATTCTCAACAGGGACAAGATGGCTCTGGCCAAAAAGGACATGCTGGTTCTCCATCCCCTCCCCAGGGTAAACGAGATATCCGTGGAAGTGGACGATGACCCCAGAGCGGCATACTTTAAGCAGGCCCAGTACGGCGTCTATGTGCGCATGGCTCTGATGCTGACACTTTTGGATCTGGATGCTGATTTTGTAGAGGGCACACGCCCGGAAAGAAGGGGATAAGCATGCTGAATGTAGGAAAAATTGAAGAGGGAATCGTGCTGGATCACATTAAGGCAGGAAAGAGCCTGGATATCTACGAGCTCCTGCAGCTGCACAAGCTGGACTGCACCGTGGCCATTATCAAAAATGCCAGGAGCAACAAAATGGCCAAAAAGGACATCCTGAAGGTGGAATGCAATATGGACATGCTGGACCTGGACGTGCTTGCCTTTATCGACCACAATATTACCATTAACATCATTAAAAATGGAGAGATCGCGGAGAAAAAAGAATTGTCCCTGCCCAAAAAGATCAAAAATGTCATCCGCTGCCACAATCCCAGGTGCATCACTTCCATTGAGCAGGAGCTGCCCCATATCTTCTACCTGGCTGACGCTCAGAAGGAAATTTACCGCTGCAAATACTGTGACGAGAAGTATATGTCCTCGGGAAAAGCTTTTTAGCGTATGATATTGCAGACCGCCAGGATTTACAGTGGTTTACTCGTGAAAGCACCTGGCTGGCGGTCTGCAGTCGAGTTGTACTGCATATTTAACCGGTGTGCAGTATAAATTGAGCAGGGGAGATTTTCTCCCCTGCTGATTACATTCTCTCAATCACGCAGCTGTGTTCTTTTGTTTTCGGATCATAATTAATTCCTGCCATCACGATCTCACCACCGTAATCCTTTAATACCGCAGGATAATTTCTTTCCTTGATCTGCCCCACTGCCCCTTCTGACGATTTATTCCATTTCAGCTCAACCACCAGTGCCGGGAGCAGAGAGTTACGCCTGGGCAGAAACACCACATCTGCAATCCCCTTCCCCGACGGAAGCTCCTCTATCTTCAGATACTGGTCCACAGCAGCAAGATACGCAAACTTCACCACATAGCGCAGCGCCTGCTCATTGTTGTAAAATGTGGGCGCATACTGGGTGCTGCGTATCTCCTCTATGGTTCTAGCCACCTTCCCCCCGTCGCCCGCAAGGGTATCCTCCAGAAGCTTCCTGGAGCGACTGATCAGATCCATCCATTTGGAGTTCACATCCCTGCTCTTTAATATCTTCCGAAACTCAGCCCTCACCTCTTCATTGGGAATATGGGCCGTCCCATCCTCCTCATTCCAGGTAAGATACCCCAGGTGTATCAGCAGCGTCAGCACATCGTCACGACTCTTGAATGTTTCAAAATCATTTTCAAAGCTATCCGTGTCAACCTCTATCTCTTCCCCGGAAATCAGCCGGGAGATAATCTCCTGCATTCCCTCAAAATCCATATTGATATATGTCATCAGTGATTCTGCCGCTGAAGTCTTCTGCCAGTAAGAGCCAAACTTCTTCTTCCTCATGGCCATCATGACCGAATAGGGATTGTAAACTGCGCCCACCCCCGGAAAATCATACCCGTCATACCAGCTCCTGGCCTCTCCAAAGCTCATGCCGTTACCTTCACACAGCGCCCTTACTTCCGCCTCCGTGAAACCGGTAAATTCAGCAAATGCGCCTGGATCAAAGATGGGATACTCTAAAAAGTCCGAAATGGCCGACTGGGAACCGTCCTTTTTGATGGGAAGAATTCCCGTCATGTAGGCCGCCGCCACCACCTTGGGCGTGAAGCTGTTGTTCTTAAACCATCCCCTGAGAAGGTTCAGGTACCTCTTCTGTACCGCCCCGTCGCCCTTCGCCTCACGGATCAGAGCATCCCACTCATCTATAATAAAAACAAACTCCCTCCCTGTTTTTTCCACGCAGCCGATTAAGGCATCCGTAAGGCTTTTCCCCTCCAGTTCCGGATAGCTTTCTGTTAATTCCCGATATACTGCGTCAAGAATCATCCCGGGCACATCGAAAAGCGGCAGAGCCTTACCGGCCGCCTCGGAAATAAAACTGGTAATGTCAAGATTGAGCACATGATACTGATTCATATGCTTCAGATACCCTTTCGTCCGCGCAATCTCCTTGCCGTCAAAAAGCTTATGAGAGTCGCAGGAGCAGTCGTAGTACGCACTCAGCATCTTTGCCGCATAGGACTTGCCAAAACGCCTGGGTCTGCTGATACAGGTCAGCATATCCATCGTCCCCACTGTGTTGTTGATCAATGTGATCAATCCGGTTTTATCCACATATTCTGTCTGCAGGATTTTCTGAAATCCTTCGTTTCCCGGATTCAAATATGTTCCCATCCGCACCGCCCTCCCCAAGAGTAAATCCCAGGCTTCAATATAATACCATATACAAATCACTCAGCTGTTGCATTTAACAGAAGTTTATATTCGGTTCGGCAGAAAGTCAATGCTTTGCGGCAGATTCTTTTATTCCTTTTTATAAAACCAAATCAAACCACGAAACCAGCCAGGGAAGCTTAAAACTTCCCTGGCTGGCATGAAAATACAGCATTACGACCGGCCTGGTCAGGCCTCCCTGTATGCCGCAAAACTCAAAATCACCTTAAACAGATCCCCGTCCGTCACAATCTCCATGCGGCCTCCCTGCAGCTCCACCAGGCTCTTTGCAATGGACAGTCCCAGGCCGTTCCCTTCCATGTGCCGGGACCGATCCCCTCTGACAAACCTCTCCTCCAGCTCCTCTCCGGACATTTCCAGGGGATACTTGGACATATTCCGGAACACCACTAAAACTCTGCCTCCCTTTTCCTCCACACTTAGATACACTCTGGAATGCTCCTGGGCATACTTGCAGGTATTGCTCAGCAGATTGTCAAACACCCTCCACAGATGTCTTCCGTCTGCCAGAATCCTCACACTCTCCTGGGGCTGTCTGGCAATCAGCTCCAGGCCTTTTTCCTCCATTCTGCTCTGGTATTCTCCCACCGCCTGGGTGAGAATCACCCCTGCCTGGCAGGGAACCAGGTCCACCTCCAGATTCCCTGTGGTTGCCTTGGATGCCTCCACCAGGTCTTCCAACAGTTTTTTCAGCCTCCTGGACTGTCGCAGAAGCACTTCCGCATACTCCCTGATCCTGCCTTCAGAATCTGACAATTTCCCCTGGAAATCCTGGGCCGTATGCTCTTCTTCCCCGCTAAGTCCCTCCTGATCGGAATCTGAAATGTTGGTTTCTTCACAGATCAGATCCGCATAATTTATAATGGACGTCAGGGGGGTTTTGATATCATGGGATACATTTGTAATAAGTTCCGTCTTCAGCCGTTCACTTTTCATGCGCTCTTCCACCGCCCTGGCGATACCCACGCCTATGCTGTTCAGGTTTTCCCCATGCTCCCTGAAATCTCCGAACATCCTGGAAGTATCCACGGCATAATTTTCCTGTCCTGCCGCCAGAGCCCTGCCTGCCTCCAGAAACCTTTTACACACCAGGGCAATGTACAGAACCCCCCCAAACAGCAGCACCTTTTCCACGGCCCACAGGCTGAGAAGCGGCGACAGCCGCCTGACCTCCTTCAGAACGATCAACTCCAGGATACAGATTGCGATAAATGCCAGTATAGTGCACGCCACCGCAGGTATTTTGCTGACGACAGCCACCACCATCTGCTTCAAAATGTACAGCGCTCTGACTCCCGCCCTGCCAAGCTTATAGATCAAAGTATGCCGCAGGCAATTTCCCATTTTCATCCGCAAAGCCAGTTCCATCAAGTAAAATGTAACCAGGATCAGCACCACAGTTCCCCCGGCCAGCAGCACCAGAAGCCTCTTTATCTCACTTCCGTACCTGACTGATTCACCCATTACCCGCAGCAGACAGTACACCGCTCCTCCCCAGACCACCGTCAGTACATCCAAGTGAAAACCTGTCAGCACGCTGGGCGCAATGCCCCTGTACCCGTTGCGGTGCCCCACACTGCTGAGAAGAAACACAAAACAAACCATAAAAAGTATAACACTCCCCAGAGCCAAGCCAATAATCGCATACCTTTTTTCATAGACTTTGCCGATCAATTCTGCAACCTCCTGAAATTCATCTTTCAAGAGAAATTCCTCATCCATATAGACCCGGAACAGATAACTTCCGCCCTGCTCCAGAGTATGCCCATTCAAGGTAATCGGCTCTCCTGTATAGAAAAGATTCCGGTGCAGATCCAGAGTGAGTTCCGTTGCACCCCCGTTCCAGGTATTCCACAGCATGCGAATATCTTTCTCATCTGTAGAAAACATGGCGATCCCAATGTTTTTATCTCTGCATACCTCTTCCGCCCCCTCCAGGTCCCCTCTGCTCAGGCAGCTGACGGCATTGTCCACCGCCTCCGCGCACTTTGCGTGCAGGCTCTCTATCAGCAGATCATCCAACTTCTCAGTATATACACCGGCTTCCCAGCAGTACAGACCCAGGGCCGCCATAGATGAACCCGTCACAAAACAGACCACCAACAGGAAAAAAACCATCACCTTTACCGCCAGGGAACCTGTCAGACGCTTTTTCTCCGGGCGTCTCTCCTGCCCGTATTCCCTTTCCTCCCCCTGTTCCAGGCCGCTCATCCTCTCCTCTTCTATTCTGTCTCTCTGCTCCGGGCCGCTCATCCTCTCCTCTTCTATTCTGTCCTTCTGCTCCGGGCCGCTCACCCTCTCCTCTTCCGTTCTGTCCCTCTGCTCTTGTCCGCCCATCCCCTCTTCTCTCATTCCTTCCTCCTGCCAGTCACTTTATTTTTTCACATTTATACCCCTGTCCCCACACCACTTTCAAATATCTGGGCTCTGCAGGATTAATCTCCAGCTTCTCTCGGATATGCCGGATATGTACCGCCACCGTATTCTCACTTCCGTAAGGCAGATCCTTCCATATCCTCTGATAGATTTCTTTGGGCGAAAAAACCTGTCCTGGATGCTGCATCAGAAGTTTCAGTATCTCGTATTCTGTGGGAGTCAGCGCCACTTCCTCCCCGTCCAGCATCACCTTTTTCTGCACATCATCCAGTTCAATAGCCCCGCATCTTAAAACTTCCCGGCGCATATTCCCCGCCCCCAGCTGCATATACCTCCTAAGCTGAGACTTTACCCGGGCAGACACTTCCACAGGGTGAAAAGGTTTGGTGATATAATCATCCGCTCCCACCGTAAGCCCCAGAACCTTGTCCGCCTCCTCAGACTTGGCTGTCAGAAGAATAATCGGCACATTACTTCTCTCCCTGATCTTGACCATGGCCTCCATGCCGTCCATTCCAGGCATCATAATATCAAGCAGAACCAGATGAATGTCATGCTCTTCCACAGCCTTTAATGCCCCCATGCCGTCATAGGCCTCGTAAAGGACATATCCTGGATCACTCAGATAAATTTTAAGTGCATTGACAATGTCGCGCTCATCGTCACATATTAAAATGTTATACATATCCGTATTTCCTTCCTGTAACAGAACTTTTGCGAAAATCATGATTCTCATGAAATTATTCTACCAAGAAAATATTTAATATAAAATGAGGGAATTGTTTAAGAATCCCTTAAGATTTGCCCGGTTTGCTGACTTCTTCTCTTTCAATGCCTTTCAGAAAATCCAGCATTTATAGCGCTCATATGCCCAGTTTTCTATGAGTACATATGAAGAATTTATGGTGCTGCTTACTTTTGCAATTCTTATTGTCGCCATTTTGGAATATGTCAACCATAAAAAAATAGCACCCCCGCTCCTGCAAAGTAAGGGTGCTATTTTTTATAACCTGATCTTCGCCGGAAACGGATAGGTGTGTACTATCGTATCGGCTTCCTTGATAAGCATATTATATCCCATACATAAAGAACCGTCAAGCATAAAAAACGGCTCCTGCACAGGCAGGAACCGCCCAGACACTATGCCTGACAGCAGCAAAAACCCCCTTGGACTGCTGCCCGCTTCAGACTGCACAAAACTGTCCTAATCCAATTCAGCCCGGCTAAACAAGTCCAAAATCAGCTCTTTGTCATCACAGGCTTTCTTAAACCCAAGTATAAAATCGGCCAGCGCATCCTTATCCCCTGAATAAGCACAAAACATATCCGCCTCCGGATCAAAGTGAATCTTCTCCTGCAGTTCCGGACATTTTTCATCCAAAAAAATCTGCGCCAGACTGCCCCAGTCATAGCCATTTCCTATAAAACCTTCCTCTGCGCGGCTGTCGAAAACCTCCTGAAGATATCCCCCTGCCGTTAAACAGACGGAAGCTCCTGATTTGAGCTCCACCCAGATAAAAGGTGCAATATCACTCTTAAACTGCTCTGTAACTTGCATTTTACCTCCCCGCCCGCTCCAACGGGCATATCAGCCAATAGTTTATGATTCAATGGCAGCCATATCCGCCTTCATCACCCCATATGCACTGCCCACAGTCCCACCCTGAAGCAAGTGCCCACGGACATTTCTCTGCAGGCTCGTCTTCCCGGGCAGACCTCCATACTCTGCCTCCCGGGGTGCCCGGAAAAGCCACTCCATATATCCCCTGTCCTCCTGGTCCACCTCCAAAATCCGGAAACGCTCCTGGAAAGAACGGATGTGGGATGATTCCGGCAGCAAATTCTTCAAAGCCGGTGACAGCAGCCAGGAGTCACAGGCATATCTGTCATACTTCAGTTCCGGAAAATAAGTCCGGAAAAAAACTCCCGCCCTCCTCAGAGAATCATCCACCGACTCTCCGGACAAATCCGCATCTGAAGGAATATGTATCCCTATGGTTCCAGATGTCCTCTGTTCCGAAATCTGGTACTCCAGGGCGCCGACGCGGAACAGATCCAGGCTAAGCTGCCTGTAAGTCCACCACCCTCTGTCAAAAAACATTCTCCCGTTTTTCGCAGCACACTCCCTCAGAAACCTGGGAAAACATTTCATGGTATCTATATATACATCCTCCGGAATACGCCTTTGTTCATACCTTCCATGAGCCCTTCCGGCACATTCCATCTGACAGTACAGCATTTTCAGATTCTCCCCATCCTCCTGAAGATATTCCTGCAGCCTCTCATAAGCCAGGGACGCCGTCCCCATATCTGTCAGCTGCTCCAGACAGCCCCCCAGTTCCTCCAGGCAAAGGCTTTCCTCAATATCCTCCAGTTTTTGGACAATCTCCTTCTGCAGCCCTATTTTTTTATACAGTTCCCTAAGCTCCATGCAACCCCTCTGCCCCCTGGTTCAGCCCCGGCATACACGAAGTGCAGCCATATAGTCCATTCCTCCGCCGACACCCGGCATTCAGCCCCGGCACACACGAAAAACAGCATGCCCGTTACGCCGCCTCTGCATCCAATATACCCAGGAAAAGCCTACTCCTCATCTTCCTCTTTTTTCTTCCCCATCGTCTTCTGCTTCAGCTCCTCCAATGCCTCTCTGTACTTATTTGACCGCAATGTAGGATTGGAGCGAATCAGATCCCTTTGGAAGAAATCCCTTATTTTTCCCAGACGGTTCCGGTCCGCCAGATTGACAGCATATTTTGTCTTCAGGTCAATAAGTTCCTCTTTCACGCTCTCAAGATACTCTGTTGGTTTGGCCAAAACCACATTTTTCAGGGCCTCCAGCTTCACCTCAATGCTTGATTTCAGGTCCTCCATCCGCAGCGCCATATCATCCCGCATATTCCCCATGCTCTCAGCCATGCCCTGCCCCGTGGTGGAAATCAGCGCGTCCAGACGCTTCTGAATGCGCACCATCTCCTCCTTGGCATGCTCCATTTTTTTCAGAACATCCCGCAGGTCTATGGCCGCCTTAAAGGAAAGAGCGAAATCTACGAAGATAAACACGGTGACAACCTGGGTGCCAATGATCAACGGCCTCTGGGGTATGGCCAGCATAAAGGCCTCCACAGGCAAATGGACAAACTCCGTCATCAAAATAGTCAGACCTCCCCAGGCCAGAGAAGTGCCCAGGCACACATGCCCCTGAAAGTTAAACTTCATATCTGAATAATCCCAATAGCGCATATGGAACAGGGCCTCCATGACCACACCCGTAACATACTCCAGCACCGTGGCACCCACACAACCCGCCAGGTAGGTCAGAACAATATTGTCCTGAAAAGGCATGGAGACCACAAGCATCATCGTGGCACCGCTTCCATACAGGGGAAGAAAAGGCCCCCGCATAAATCCCCTGTTTGTGAGTTTTCTGGACTGGATCGACACATAGGTGGACTCAATGCACCAGCCTGCAAAGGAATAAACATAAAAAAAGAACATCCACTGGATTATCGTATAGGAATACATTCTTGCAACCTCACCGTTTTCCGGTAAACACTACCTGTAAACTGCAGCCTCCACGGACAGTTTTCCCTTTCGGGTCTCCCTCAGCTCCCCTGTGAGCGTAAATTTTCCATATCCCCTGGCATTCACGGTGTCCCCGCTCCCCAGCTGTCGGGAATTATTCTCACAGTTCCTTCCATTGACATAGACCCTGCCCGTGCGGAACAGCTCCAGACTCTGCTCCCTGGACATGTTATACACCCTGGCCAGAACCGCGTCAGCCCGCAGAGACTGTACCTGTACATTCACCAGCTCCGGCTCCTCCTGAGGAAGAAAGGATATGTCTTCCGTGATGGCGCAAGTCACATAAGTATGTCTCACCTGTACCAGGTTCTCACAGATAAACTCGGCAATGGAGTCCAGACAAAAAAGGCAGGCCTGTTTTTCTCCTGCCTTAATATCGCCCAGGGTGCTTCTGTCAATGCCCAGATTCATCAGCGCACCCAGAAAATCCCTGTGGGAGAGCTGCTCTGCAAATTTTTCCGCCCGGGGCCTGATGTGGACGCATACAATGGGAAAAGGCACTTCATACCCCAGTTCCTCCCCGCTGCCAAAGCGCACCACCACTCTCTCCGCCGAGCCGTAACCGCCGTTTAAGCAGGTTCCGGCATAGCGCAGCCCGGCCTCCTCCTGCCAGAAAACTTCCTGTTCGCTGAGGCTTAGAAAATTGGAAAATGTAAAAATGCCCTGGGCATAGGACCGCTCTGCCAGGTCCCGGAGTCGTTTTTTTAACTGTTGTATCTCTTTATCCATCCCTTCCCCCGATGTTCTCCCTGAAACCTGTTCCTTATCAAGAAAACATTGTCCAAAAATTTGTTCCTAATTTTTTAAAAAACAAAAAAGTTATGAAAAACTGATAATCTCTTCCCTGGGCGCTTTGGTCTTTTCCACTTTCACCGCATGAAGAACCGGGCCTTCTCCATCATAGTCATCCCAGTACTCTTTGGCCACCACGGCAGTGACCTTCACCCACTCTTTCTGTTTCAGGGAGCCGGCGCCCTCATATTGACACGCATAACCCAGGAATGCCATATCGTCCGCACAGCAGGTCATGGCCATACGCCCCGGCACAAAATATCCTTCCGGAAAACCCTCCGGTTTCAGCACCATTGCCACAAACTGCAGTTTTTTGTCCACATAGCGCTCCAGGTGATCCATGGAATCCAGATACCAGATGCCATAACCCTGATTGTCGAGCACAATGGTCTCCTGATTCAGGTCGTAGGGCAGATCTTCCTCAAATATCTCGTCAATCTCTCCCTGGGAATCCTCAAAAATCACATCCGCTGAGGCATTGACCGCCTTGATATTGCGCTTATAAGAATTCAGCTGTTCCCTCACTGTGTCACAGCGGTTAAAGATAATCATCTCCGACTTACGGATCATCTCTGCCAGAAGAGACCTCATATTTGTATAGTACACCGGAAATGTAGAGCCGTCAATAATTGTAATCTGCTGCTCTATCTTCCAGTGCCGGGGCAGTCTGGCATTCTTATAATTCCACATGCCGTTGAATTCTATCACTATACGCTCCGGCTTATGCTTTTTCTCCAGTTCCGCCAGGTGCAGAGGATTGAAATCCTCCTCGCACTCCACCAGTTCCACCTCCGTGCGGCTCTTTCTCAAAAGTTCGGGTTCGTACTCGTTCTCCCCCTCCTCACAGAGGATCAGGAGCGTCTTTCCCCTGACCTGAAAATACTGCTGCCCAAGCGTAAACCGTATAAATTCCGTTTTTCCGCTCTCCAGAAAACCATTGATCATATATACAGGTTTCATTTTCCGCTCCCTCCCAAATTTTCAGTGTGTCACTGCTTCCGGATATGGCCGTACCTCCGAAAGCAGCCCCGGCAGATCTCTCCGCTCTGCTCAGGAAAACAGCGCTTCCAGCTTATCCTCCTGCAGATTTGCACCTATGACACAGTACTTCCCCGTAACCTCTGGCTTTCCTGTCCTGACATCATGCTCCTGGGGCACATAGTCATAGTAGATCCATGTTCCATCCTGGGCAGGAACCATGCCTTTTGCCCGCAGAATATCACCATACTCACCGGTATCCAGAGCCCGCAGAATACCTTCAATCCTCTCCTTGGTAAATTTCGCCGGAGATTCTTTCCCCCAGCTGGTAAACACCTCGTCTGCGTGATGGTGGCCCTCATGGTCATGATGATGGCCGCAGCAGCATTCGTGGGCATGGTGCTCATGCCCATGGTCCTCACCATGGTGATGCTCCCCGTGCCCGCAGCAGCTCTCCTCGCCGTGGTGATGTCCTTCATGCTCGTGGGCATGGTGCTCATGCCCATGATCCTCACCATGGTGATGCTCCCCGTGCCCACAGCAGCTCTCCTCGTCGTGGTGATGTTCCTCCTGGGCATGGGTCAGAAGTTCCGCCATCATTTGATCCAGAGTGTCCGCGCCCTCTATGGTCTCCAGGACTGCTTTTCCGTCCAGATCCGCCAGAGGCGTTGTGATAATTACAGCCTTCGCATTGTGTTCACGCACCAGCCTGACACATTCCTGCAGTTTTTCCGGGCTCACCTTGTCCGTCCTGCTCAGCAGAATCGTCCCCGCATACTCAATCTGGTTGATAAAAAACTCTCCAAAATTCTTAATATACATTTTCGCCTTGGAGGCATCCACCACCGCCACCGCGCTGTTGACCTGCACATCCAGGTCAGCGGCCACATTTTCCACCGCTTTAAGCACATCGGAGAGCTTTCCCACACCCGACGGCTCAATCAGAATACGATCCGGCCCATAAGTCTCGATCACTTCCTTCAGAGAAGCCCCGAAATCCCCCACCAGGGAGCAGCAGATACACCCGGAATTCATCTCCTTGATCTCAATGCCCGCCTCCTTCAGAAAGCCTCCGTCAATGCCGATCTCCCCGAATTCATTTTCAATCAGCACCGTCCTGCTGCCATCCAGAACCTCCTTCAGCAGCTTTTTAATCAGAGTGGTCTTCCCCGCTCCCAAAAAACCTGAAAATACATCTATTTTTGTCATTGTCTCAACCATCCTTTCTCCTGCACCGGGCAAAAACCACAAACGCCCTTTGGTGCCGCTGCAATTTATTGTCTACCATAATTTACCCCTTGTCAAGAAGTCTCCTCTAAAAGTTTTCTGAAATTTTCGGGCATAACTATCTCAAGAAGAATGATTCCCATTATTGACAGAAAGCCGCATGATTGTTAATATAGCAATGTAGAAAAAATTGGCGGGAAACAGACTTCCGGCATGTGGACATTTGAGACTGCCCGGGAAACCATGAGCCTGAATTCTTCATGCCATATGGGAGGAAACCATAATGTACAGCTGCCATATCCACTTTTACCTGCTGGGCACAGACTGCCCCCTATTTGATATCGCCAGGGACATGCCGCCCCTGGCTCACTTTACACACAGCTTTTATTCAGACAGCCGTCTGGTGCCGGAGGAAGCCCGGAAGGCAGATATCATACTGGCCCTGCTGCCGGAAGAAGACCCTGCCGAAACCCTCCAGGCCCTGACAGAGGCAAAGCGGGCAGATGCTGAGTGCATTCTTCTGGCAAACTCACAGCAGACTGTCTCTCTGGCGGCAGAAAGCCCCACATTGGCAAAAGACATATGGACCATGCCCTTGGGAGCAGAAGAATTCCGCTTTCGTTTCCTGCGCTGGCAGCAGGCTTTTAAACAGAGCAAAGATTTCCTGGAGACCAGCCATTTTCTGGACGCCGTCCTCAACAGTTCCCCCAACCTTATCTGGTTCAAGGACAAAAACGGCATCCACGAAAAAGTCAATGACAGCTTCTGCCGGACGGTAAACAAAGCTAAAAATCAGGTGGAAGGCCAGGGACACGCCTATATATGGGATGTGGAGAGCGACGATCCCGCCTGCATAGAATCGGAACGCGAAGTTATGAGCAGCCAAAAAACCTGCAAGTCAGAGGAGACCGTTCAGACCGGCGAAGGTCTGAAACTGCTCACCACCTACAAATCCCCCCTCTATGACCTGGATGGCACCGTCATGGGAACCGTGGGCGTGGCGGTGGACATCACCCAGGAGCGGGCCTATGAGAAGGAGATCATCCGGAAAAACCATGCCCTGGAGATGCTTTTTACCACCATGGACTGCGGCGTAATGTGCCATACACTGGACGGCTCCCGAATCCTCAGCATCAACCGGGCGGCTCTCCGAATCCTGGGATACGACTCCCAGGAAACCCTGCTGGCCGACGGATTTGACATGGTAGCCCAGTCCGTAGCTGACGAAGACAAGCAAAAACTGAGAGAAAGCATCTCCGCTCTGAAGAAAGTTGATGACAGTATAAGCCTTACCTACCGCGTCCGGCACAAAGACGGCTCTGAGCTGCACATCATGGGCAATGTAAAGCTTGTCCAGGAAAATGGGGAACTATTCTACCAGCGCTTTCTTCTGGACTGCACAGAGCAGAAGCTGCAGGAGAAAAAAGAACAGGCGGAAAACGAACGCCGTCAGAAAGAACTGACAAACGCCCTGAGCATTGACTATAATTTCTCCTGCTTTTTTGACCTTGACACAGGAAAAGGCTTCCCGCTGCGCCTGGATGACTATTGCAGTCGAATTTTCCATGAAAATATTCCCTTCCAGGAGAGCATGGAACAATATATAGAACAATATGTCCACCAGGATGACCAGGATATGCTCCGACGGGCTTCCTCCCAGGAGAATCTCCGTCTGGAACTGACTAACAAAAAGATATACTATGTCAATTACCGCGCTCTGATAGACGGGGAAACGCGGTATTACCAGATGAAAACAGTGCGCGCAGGAAGCTGGGACAGGCAGAAAGGTGTGGTGGCAGGCTTTCGCAGCGTGGACGAGGAAACCCGGAACGAACTGGAGAAAAAGAACCTGCTGGAAAGCGCCCTGATGCAGGCGAAACGGGCCAGCCGGGCCAAAAGCGCCTTCCTCTCCAACATGTCCCATGACATCCGCACCCCCATGAACGCCATTGTGGGCTTCACCTCCCTGGCCCTGTCCCACATTGACCGGAAAGATCAGGTGGAAGAATACCTGAAAAAGATCATGACCTCCGGCAGCCACCTGCTGAGCCTGATCAACGACATCCTGGATATGAGCCGTATTGAAAGCGGAAAAATACACCTGGACGAGGAAGTCTGCCGCCTTCCGGACATCCTCCACGGGCTTCACAACATCATTCAGGCCGATGTCCACGCCAAACAGCTGGATCTGTTCATTGACACGGTGGATGTGCTGGACGAAGAAATCTACTGTGATAAGCTGCGCCTGAACCAGGTTCTTCTGAACCTGCTCAGCAACTCCGTCAAGTACACCGGCGCCGGAGGTACCATCAGCCTTCGGATCACGGAAATAAAGAATGCTCCCGGCAACTATGCAAATTTTGAATTCTGCATCAGGGACACGGGTATCGGCATGAGCCAGGAATTTGTGTCCCTCATTTTTGAGCCCTTTGAGCGGGAACGCACTTCCACCATCAGCGGAATTCAGGGTACCGGCCTGGGAATGGCCATCACCAAGAACATTGTGGATCTGATGAATGGCACTATCGAAGTAAAAAGCGAGCAGGGCAAGGGGTCTGAGTTCATTGTCACCTTTCCCTTCCGCATACACGCAGATACCAGAGAGTCTCTCACCATCCCCAACCTGCAAAACCATCGGGTTCTGGTGGTGGATGATGACTTCAATACCTGCGACAGCGTCTCCTATATGCTTCAGCAGATGGGCATGCGGGCGGAATGGACCCTTTCGGGAAAAGAGGCCATACTGCGCACCCGTCAGGCGGTAACGCGCAACGACAGTTACGACATTTACATTGTTGACTGGCTGATGCCGGACATGAATGGCATTGAAGTGGCCCGGAGAATCCGGAAAGAAGCAGGGGAAAATGTGCCCATTGTCATCCTCACCGCATATGACTGGACGGAAATCGAAGAAGAAGCCCGGGAGGCCGGCGTTATCGCCTTCTGCAGCAAGCCCCTGTTCCTGTCGGAGCTGCGCAAATGCCTCTGTTCCATTGTGGACAAAGATGAACACCCCAAAAACAGACCGACCCCCGGCAGGGCAAAGCTGCAAACGGGAAAAATTCTGTTGGTGGAAGACAATGAGTTGAACCAGGAGATAGCCTCGGCCATCCTGAATGAAGTAGGCTATAATATAGACATCGCAGACAATGGGCAGGCGGCTCTTGACATGCTGCGGACCTCCCGCCCTGGATACTACCGCTTGATCCTTATGGATGTACAGATGCCGGTTATGGGGGGATATGAAGCCACAAAACTTATTCGGAGACTTGAGGACAAGGAACTGGCCTCCATCCCCATTCTGGCCATGACTGCCAACGCTTTTGAAGAAGATAAAAAAGAGGCAATTAAATGCGGTATGAACGGGCATATCTCAAAGCCTCTGGATGTGGAAAAACTGCTTGAAACTCTGGAGCAGATCCTGGCCTGAAAGGCCGGGATCCTCCGGCCTCAGCCGCAACAGGCCCGCAACTCCCTGGGCCTGTTATGACTTATCTGGAACTTTCAGAACAGTGTATCAGGGCAGCGCATCAGCACAGCGCCGCCTCCAGAGCTGTTGCGATATCCTCTTTCATGTCCAGCACCGCCGCCCGGGAAGCCTCTCCATAGCCCTCCTGGCCAAAGTGGGCATACTTTTCCTGCTGATACGCCGCGATGATTCCCCGGGAGGAATTGATAATGGCCCCCAGACCATCCTGGTTGAAAAAGTGCACCAGATCCGCACCCTTCCCCCCCTGGGCGCCATAGCCCGGCACCAAAATGAACAAATTGGGCATGATCTTTCTCAAAATCCTGCCCTGTTCAGGGTAAGTGGCCCCCACTACCGCCCCCACATAGCTGTAAGAACCTTCCTTGGGCATGCACTCTTCTCCCCAGGCAGCCACCTGCTCGCCTACAATCTCATACAGGGGCCTGTCCCCTTCCTTCCCCTGTCCTTTCACCAGACGATCCTGCAGCTCCCCGCTGCTTGGATTGGAAGTCTTCACCAGCACAAAGATCCCCTTCCCCTCCTGAGCGCAGACCTTCATAAAGGGCTTCACTCCATCACTGCCCAGATACGGATTCACAGTGACAAAATCCTCATCAAACCCGCTGCACATGCTGCTTCCCACCTGCACCTTCCCAAGATGTCCCACAGCGTATGCCTCCGAGGTGGATCCTATGTCCCCACGCTTGACATCACCGATGACCACCAGGCCTTTTTCCCTGCAGTAGTCCACCGTTTTCTTGAAAGCTGCCAGTCCCGGTATGCCAAACTGCTCATACATGGCAATCTGGGGCTTCACCGCAGGCACCAGGTCACAGACAGCGTCCACAATTCCCTTGTTGAACTGCCAGACAGCCTCCCCGGCTCCCTCCAGTGTCTCACCGTACTCCGCAAATGCCGCCTGCCTGATATGCTCCGGCACAAATTTCATGGTGGGATCCAGCCCAACCACAATGGGAGCCCCTGTCTTCTTAATTTTCCCTATAAGCCTGTTGATCATCTCTTCCGCTCCATTCTCCTTAGATTTGTCATGGGTTATTTCATGTCCCATCTTATCATCCTGGATGACAAAAGTCAATCTGTTCTGCCTGGGCCAGGGGCGCGGAAAGGGCAGCCAAACTAAAGCCCCACTGTCCGGCATGAACTGGAATTATTTCCGCCCCAGATACCTTCTGACTTTATTTTTATAGGCGATATATTCTGCCCCAAATTTTTTTGACAAGAACGCTTCTTCTTGTAATATTTGCAGGTGAAGCATTGTCACCGCAAAAAAAGAAAACACCATCAAAACCCAGTTGAAAGCCATAAGCAACAAACCTGCATAAACCAAATCAAAGGCTAAAAAGGCGGGATTTCTGCTAATGCTGTAAATCCCACTGGTGATAATTTCCGTTTTATCTTTTTCTGCTATGCCAGCCCGCCAACTGTCTTTCATTGTGACCACCGATACAGTGAAAAGAACATCTCCAAGAATGCCGAGAATCGCACCCACCACAACAAAAGACTGCGGCAAATATGGGGGCGCAAAAAGCAAACTAAGAACTTCTGCTGCCACTACAGAATAAGTGGCTGTTTTCATAGCCAGCTCAATGTAGTATATCCTCGTTTTCTCCTTGCCTTTTGCTATTTGGTCCGTCTGTATGCCTTTTCTTTTCTGCAAAATCATCTTGTCAATATAAACTGTATAAAATACAGCAAGTATCAATACTCCAATTGTTTTCATGCTGTTTCTTTCCTGTTCAACAAAAAACTTTTTTCCCGGAAACCCCATCCTAAATATCTTCGTGTTGTTTCCTATTTGCTGTTACATCCACTTCTCTATTGAGTTCTTTCCAGGCACTTTCAATATACCTCACCAAAGTTTCCCTACTGGGGCTTTAAACCACAATTTCCAAATGCTCCATTTCAGTCTCTAGTTCTTCTCTTTTCGGACTTCGTATGACCTGGCTGCTTAATATGTTATCCGCAACTTCCCACCGGAGTTGCAATATGTTTGGAAATAGATTTTCCCCTTTAAATTGTGAGCCAATTGTTTTATCTCTTTAGCCTCCAACAGGGTTTCCGCTCCGTTGCCCCCAAAATTAAACAGAATCTGCTCTTCTGTCAGACTCGAAAACAAACGTCCTGTTGGTATATCTTCATTTCCTATACTTTTATCTGTCCAAATCACTTTTTTCAATAAATTACAGGCACCTTTCACATGATTATTATCATCATGCGTTAAAATAAGCAAATCCATTTTATTCTGAGTACAGAATCAAAAGAACCTGCTCCTTGCTTGACAAAGCGATTCGTCAAAATATCTAAAGAGGCAGTCACGTTGAAAGGTGACTGCCCAATAAATCGGAGTTAGCTGATCAGACATTTAGACCTCTTTATATAACAGCCAAAAGCAAGGACATGATCTCGGCTGCATAT
>OFGP01000208.1_pt1 | contig 63987 bp, 56 predicted proteins | sample 1521781 | NCBI WGS metagenome assembly OFGP01 (sample SAMEA3504113, study PRJEB24116) | mouse gut metagenome | biome: mouse gut; feature: mouse-associated habitat; material: faeces | place: Denmark | collected 2011
CTAAAGTATTGATTTTTCAAGGTTCAGCACACCAATCGGTGTGGGAAGTTTGAGTAATTTCAGTATAATAAAAAAAAGAGCGCCTGTCCACACAGACGCTCATAATAATTAAAAAATATAAACTTTGTAACAATTCGGAAATTTAAGGGCAAACTTCACCGCAGCCTGTCCGAATTGCCGTATCATTATAAAATCTTTGACAAAAAGTCCTTCAATCTGGGATCTCTTGGATTCTCAAAGAACTCCCGGGGCGTATTTTCCTCCTTAATCACCCCTTCGTCCATAAAGATTACCCGGGTTCCCACCTCTCTTGCAAAGCCCATCTCATGAGTGACAACCACCATCGTCATTCCGTCCCTGGCAAGCTGCTTCATCAGTTCCAATACCTCGCCCACCATCTCCGGGTCAAGGGCCGAGGTCGGCTCGTCAAACAGCATCACTTTGGGATTCATGGCAAGGGAACGCACGATGGCAATTCTCTGCTTCTGACCGCCGGAAAGCTGAATGGGATACACATCCGCCTTATCCTCCAGATTGACCAGCCGAAGAAGCCGCATGGCCTCTTCTTCCGCCTCCGCCTTGGACATCAGCTTTAATTGCACGGGAGCCAGCATAATATTCTTCTTCACCGTCAGATTGGCGAACAGATTAAAGTGCTGAAACACCATCCCCATATGCCGGCGCACCTTATTGATATCAACGGAAGGTCCGGTAATCTCCTCCCCGTCAAAGGTAATGGTTCCCCCGTCAGGCTGCTCCAGAAGATTCAGGCAGCGGAGAAAGGTAGACTTTCCGGAACCGGAGGGTCCTACAATCACGACCTTTTCACCCGGCTCAATATGCGCGTCAATATGGGAAATAACCTGGTTATCCCCAAAGCTTTTCGATAAATCCTTAACGTATATCACTCTGTCTTAACCTCCTCTCCATTTTGCCCAGAAGCCAGCTCAAAAGCATAACCAATGCCAGATACATCACGGCAATGGCAAGGAACGGCACCAATGCCTGATAAGTATTGGCCTGTATAATCATAGCTCCCTTAGTCAAATCCTTCAATCCGATTACCGTTACAATGGAGGTTTCCTTAAGCAGCGTGATCAGCTCATTTCCCAGAGCCGGAAGTACATTTTTAAAGGCTTGAGGAATAATGATGTAACGCATTGTACTCACATAATTCAGCCCCAGCGAACGTCCGGCCTCCATCTGGCCCTTGTCAATCGACATAATACCGGAGCGGACAATCTCTGCCACATACGCGCCGGAATTTATTCCGAAAGCCAGCACCGCGCATCGGATCAGGTTCCCGTCGGTGGCCCGGACAGACCCCGGAAACAGCGCCGGCCAGATAACGAACCACATGATCAAAAGCTGTACCATCATAGGCGTTCCACGGACTACGGTCAGGTAAAACTTGCAGATCCCGTCAATAACCCGCAGCAAAAGCCCTCTTTTCTTCTCCGGCTGCTGATCGTGGGCAGAACGGACCACCGCCACCAGTACTCCCAAAATCACGCCCAAAATCAATGCAAGCACCGTCACCAGAAGGGTGATCCGAATCCCCTTCAGAAAATACATATAATTATCTTTTAAGATAAAAGTTTGATAAAAGCCCTTCTGTACGCCTTCCCACCATGCTTCCATGCGTCCCGGCCCCCTTTCTCTTTATGGCAGAACAACGGAAAAAGGGGGATGTCCTCACTGAGACATCCCCCTGATGCTCCTTTTATTCAGCTTTGATGTATTTATTCAGAATTTCATCAATGGAGCCGTCCGCTTTCAGTTCCTGAAGCGCTGTGTTCAGCGCATCCAGAAGCGCTGTATTCTCCTTGGATACGGCTGCCGCATAATCCTCAATTACATACTCGGTTTCCAGAATCTTAAGTCCTTCGTTGGCCTCTACAAAGCTAAGGGCCGGCTGCTTGTCAATAACTACACAGTCTACGGCTCCCTGCACCAGGTTCTGTACTGCCGTTGCACCGTTGGTATAAGCAAGTACGTTCTCCTCGCCGTAATCCTGTGCGCAGTACTGATGTCCGGTGGTTCCCTCCTGAGTACCGATCAGCTTGCCTTTCAGATCATCTACGGACGCAATATCGGAATCCTCTTTTACGATAATAACCTGAACGCCGGTTGCATAAGAATCGGTGAAGTTCACATTCTCAAGACGCTCCTCCGTAACCGTCATGCCTGCAAGTCCGATATCCACTCCGCCGGTCTGCACGGATGTTACGATGGTTGCAAAGTCCATATCTACGATTTCCAGAGTCAGTCCCAGCTTCTCTGCCAGAAGTCCTGCAATCTCCGCATCAATTCCCACGATATCGTCCCCGTCATAGAACTCGTAGGGCGGGAATGCCGCATTCGTTCCCATTGTCAGGATACCTTCCGTAACGGTGGTAACCTCGCCGGACGCCTCGCTGCCTGCCTCCGGGTTCTCTGCCGGCTCCTCCGCATCCTCAGACGGAGCTTCCGTCTCTGCGGGCGCCTCTGTCTCTGCCGGTGCTTCTGCCGGCTCCTCTGTCTTTGCTCCGCAGGCTGCCAGTGAAGCACACATTGCGCCTGCCAATAATAATGCGATTAATTTTTTCATGTTCTTTCCTCCCAAACTTAATAATAAGTTATTATGGAAGCTTCCGCCTCCACAGCTTGGCCGTAAATATACCATACTTATTACAGCCTATCCAACATTTTAGCATTAATTTTAAAAAAAACAAGAGAAAAAATGAATAAAATTGAAGATTTCATGCATAAATTTTCGTTTTATTTTACAGAACAGGCGGCGGGTCCTTTTCTCAGGTATGGGATTTTGCCGGGAAAGGAACACAGGCGGCCGTTTGTTTCGGGTTTGTTCGTTGACTTTATGCCCGGGTGTGGGGTATACTGGTACGGATAATTAAAAAACGGTAATATCTTCTAAGATGTACAAATTGATTTACTGTCACATGGGTTTGTGACCTGAAATTGTTTTCATGTAAATGTACCCTGTGAGATATTACGAAATTTTAGCAGGAGGTTGAAAATGGATATTTTTGAATGGCTGAAAGTGCTTCTTCTGGGAGTTGTGGAGGGTATTACCGAATGGCTTCCTATCAGCAGCACCGGACATATGATTCTGATCGAAGAGCTGGTACATCTGAACGTAAGCGAAGAGTTTACGGAAATGTTTCGGGTAGTTATACAGCTTGGGGCAATTCTGGCCGTAGTTGTACTCTACTTCGGAAAGCTCTGGCCCTTTACCACTCCTAAGAACGGGTGGATCAAAAAAGAAACCTGGTCTCTGTGGTTTAAGGTGCTGGCCGCCATTCTTCCGGCTGCCATTATCGGAATCCCCTTTGACGATAAGATTGACGCCATGTTTTATAATTATCAGACCGTAGCTGTTACGCTGATTGTCTATGGTATTCTCTTTATTATGATTGAGAATCGGAACCGGGGCCGAAAGCCTACCGTGCGGAACTTTAAGCAGCTAAGCTACTCTATGGCCTTCTTTATCGGAGCTTTTCAGGTCTTGGCCCTGATTCCCGGAACTTCCCGATCCGGCGCTACCATTCTGGGAGCTATGCTTCTCGGTCTGACCCGCCCCATAGCTGCCGAATTCAGCTTCTTTCTCGGAATCCCGGTTATGTTCGGCGCAAGCCTCTTAAAGCTGGTGAAATTCGGTTTTGATTTTACGGGAACGGAAATCGGTATTCTGGCAGTGGGAATGATTACGGCCTTTGCGGTTTCCATCCTCGCAATCCGCTTCTTAATGGGCTATATCCGAAAGAATGATTTCAAAGCCTTTGGATATTACCGGATTGTTCTGGGTATCTTAGTGCTCGCCTATTTTCTGCTGCTTGGATAGGGATTTGACCGGATAAAAAACTGCCCCTCATTTCATAGTCAGCAGACTTCACCCTTGTTGGGTGCTGTATAAAAAGGACATTGACAGAAAGCAAAGGTTTAACCGCTTATTCTGCCAATGTCCTTTTTTGTATGCCATGTCCTTTTATATCATCATGTCACCGCATCAGTGCTCTAATACAGTGAATAAATTACGCCTCCAAAAGCTTTTCCACACTTGCAAGCTTCACGCACAGCACAAACAAGTCCGTAGCGACCGCCAATTCTTCTTTTGTAGGGAAAGACGGCGCAATACGGATATTGCTGTCCTTGGGGTCCTTTCCATAAGGATAGGTAGCTCCCGCGCCGGTCATCACCACGCCGGCCTCCTTACACTTGGCAACAATAGACTTTGCGCATCCTTCCATCGCATCGAAGGAAATAAAATAGCCGCCCCTGGGACGAATCCAGCTTCCAATCTCCAGACCTCCCAGCTCACGTTCCAAAGTGTCAAGAACCGCCTCGAACTTTGGACGCATAATGGCCGCATGCTTGCGCATATGCTCATGGATACCGTCAATATCTTTGAAAAACCGCACATGACGAAGCTGATTTACCTTGTCATGACCGATGGTCTGAATCATAAGCTGCTTCTTAATATCCTTCAGATTATTCGGGGAGGTGGCAATGCAGGCCACACCGGAACCCGGGAAGCTAATCTTAGACGTAGAGCAGAACTTATAGACAATGTCGGGATTGCCTGCCTTCTCGCACTCATCCAGAATTTCCAACAGAAAATCCTGATGATCGTCATATAAGTGATGCACGCTGTAAGCATTGTCCCAGAAGATACGAAAATCTTCCGCTGCCGGCTTAAGAGCCGCAAAACGGCGCACCGTCTCGTCGGAATAGGTAATTCCCTGAGGATTGGAATACTTCGGCACACACCAGATTCCCTTGATTGCCGGATCGCTGCCAACCAGCTCCTCCACCATATCCATGTCCGGTCCTTCCGGCGTCATGGGAACATTGATCATCTCAATTCCAAAATATTCCGTAATGGAAAAATGGCGGTCATAACCGGGAACCGGACACAAGAACTTCACCTTATCCAGTTTTCCCCAGGGGGTATGTCCCATAATTCCGTGGGTTACTGCTCTGGCCACGGTGTCATACATCACATTCAGGCTGGAATTGCCGTAAATTATCATTTTGTCCGGAGATACCTCGGACATCTGTCCCAAAAGCTCCTTGGCCTCCTTCACTCCGTCCAGTACGCCGTAATTCCGGCAGTCCACGCCTTCCGAATCCTTCAGATCCGCGCTGCTGTTCAAAACATCCATCATTTCCATAGAAAGGTCAAGCTGGTCCGCACTTGGCTTTCCTCTGGACATATCCAGATGCAGATTCTTTGCCTGGGCCTCCTGGTACTTTTTGTCCAGCTCCGCCTTTAAATTCAAAAGCTCTTCTCTGCTCATTTCCCGGTAAGATTTCATTCTGCTCCTCCTACTCCAGTTCCGCATGATACTATAAAGTACACTGGTATGAAATCAATTCTCTGTCAACAATATTTCCTGTAGCAGATTATCCCTTTTTTGCGGATTTGTCAAGCCATTTTTCTTATCAGGCCGCATCAGACCGCCCGAACAGTAAATACGGACAACTGACATCGGAAGCAAACAGCTACAAATATAAAAGCCTTTATCCGAACACAGCCTCCACCAGACGACTATACTCCTTCCATGTAGGATGCGCCTCTAAATCACTCAAGGCCCGGGCAATGGAACGGTACATCCATTCGTGCATACTCTTATCCTTCACATTAAAGCGCTCCCACACCGCATCCCCGATGATGCACACATCGCGATAAATGGCCCGCAGGTTGGAAAGCTTGTCCGCTAAGGCCAGCATTTTCGCATCCGTATCTGCCTCTGTCTCCAAAAATGTAATGGTTTCCTGCTTCCGCACCTTCCAGGTGAGAGCTGCAGGAAAGTTCCTACGTTTGTCCTCACTCTCCCCTATAACCAGCTCCGTAATTCTGCGGCCAAAGCGGGCAAGAAGATCCTCCTCCGTCGCCTCCGTGTCCTCTAAAACATCGTGCAGTACCGCTGCCGCTATCACCTCTTCATCATCTGTCATTGCAGATACAATCGCCGCCGCCTCAATGGGATGAACAATGTAAGGTACGTTAGTCCCCTTCCGTGTCGTTCCCGAATGAGCCTTTGTCGCAAATATAATTGCGGAATCAAGTAATGTCAGTGCCTTCTCCATATCATTCCCCCTCCAATGGGATATAAGCCTCCGGCTCTGCTCCCCCATTAGCAGAACCGGACGCTGTCTTTTCCGCAGCAGCTCCCCTGCCGGAGCCGCCGTGTCTTCTCTTATGCATATACACGCAGAATCGTGGAAATTTCTTTAATCATAGACATCTCTCCAAGTACCAAAAGAGAATCTTTAAAGTGACGTTCCAGTACTTGTTCCGTAATCACCGCAAGCTCAGCAAGCTCCCCATGCTTGTTTTTCTGAATCACCTGGGCGATACTTACATTGTTGTTACCGAACACAGAAGCAATCCCGGCCAGAACTCCGGGGCGATCCTCCACCTGCAGGCGTAGAAAATACCGATGACTTGTCTCGTCCGCAGGCTTCACCCGAAGGCTTTTATAGCAGGTACATCCAAGTCTTCCGGTGCTTCCTGCCCGAATATTCCGAACAACCTCAAAAACATCTCCGGCCACTGCGCTGGCCGTAGGAAATCTGCCGGCGCCGCGCCCCAGAAACATAGCGTCATCCACAGCATCCCCATGAATAAAAACGGCATTAAAAGCATCCTGAACGGAAGCCAGCGGATGGTCTCCAGGAATCAGCATCGGATATACGCCGGCCTCAATGCCGGACTCCCCATTCCTTGCCACGCCCAGCAGCTTAATCACCATATTCAGCTCATCCGCATAAGCAATATCCGCTGCCGTGATCTTTGTAATTCCCTCCGTAAATACATCCGCAAAGGTAACGCGGGAATTAAAAGCAATGGAAGCCATAATTGCAACCTTGCGGCCCGCATCGTACCCTTCTACATCCGCCGTGGGATCGGACTCCGCATATCCAAGCTCCGTCGCAAGAGCCAGAGCCTCGGAAAATTCCATTCTGTCCTGAGTCATCCGGGTCAGAATGTAATTGGTGGTTCCGTTTACAATTCCCATAACCTCCGTTATGTAATTAGCTGCCAGGCACTGCTTCAGGGGACGGATAATCGGAATCCCTCCTGCCACCGCCGCCTCAAACATCAAATCACACCCATGCTCCTGTGCCGTGTCCAAAAGCTCCCTTCCATAGTCCGCAAGGAGATCCTTATTGGCCGTCACTACATGCTTTCCCGCCTGCAAAGCCTCCAGAATATAAGTCCTTGCCGGCTCAATGCCGCCCATCAGTTCAATGACAATCTGAATCTTTGAGTCCTCCAGAATCTCCTTCCAGTCCTCCGTAAAGCAGGCGGCCTCCATGCCCGGACGCTGCTTTTTCTTATCACGAACCAGTATCTTTGTAATCTCCACAAAAGCCCCGAGCTTTCTGGGCATCTCTTCTCTCTGGCGCTCCAGGATCTCATAGACACCTCCGCCCACTGTGCCTGCACCTAAAAGTGCGGCTTTTATTACCGGAATCTCTCCCATTCTCATTCTCCTATTCAAGTTCCGCCAAAATAACCTTTTTCGGATATTTTCCGCAATTCTCCGCGATGCGATTCACAATACAAAAATTGTAACCACAATTATAAGTGTACTATGATTTCGGAGACATGTCAAAACAACTTTTCTTAACTTTATATACAATTTTAAAAATTTTATAGATATTCCGGCCCTTGCTTGGCAGCAGCTTCTTACTATAAGCTCTGACCCCGATTCACCAATACAACCTCTCTTGCATAAAATCATAAAAAATCCTGTATGGAAACCACAGGTAACGAAAGGAATTGTTTATGAGTGTAAAATTAATGGATGTCTCCCAGATACAGGGAAAGCCTCACTGGGATGAGATAAAGACAGCCGGCTACGCCGGCGCGGTTCTGCGTATCCGAAACAGTAAAGGCGTAGACACCAGCTGGGAATACAATTACAAAAGCTGCGGAGAACAAAAACTGGCCCGGGGCGCCTATCGCTACAGTTACGCGCTGACTGCCGCACAAGCCAAAGCAGAGGCCCAGGAGGTTCTGCGGACCCTGGACGGCCGTAAAATAGAGCTTGGCGTATGGCTTGATCTGGAATGGAATAAACAGCGGGAGCTTGGAAGCCGCAAGGTAAAGCAGATTGCCAACGCCTGGATGAAGGTCATTCGCAGCGCCGGCTACGAATGCAATGTCTACTGCAACCTGGACTGGTTCCGCAATGTCTGCGGCGGTCTGGATGCCCAATATTGGATTGCCCGGTATCCGCAGCATGACACCGGTGTGCTTGTGGAGAGCCTGAAACCCAATATAGGGGAAGCCGCATGGCAGTACACCAGCAAGGGGCGTGTGCCGGGCATCAGCGGAGACGTGGATCTGGATGAGTGGTACGCCCTTATTCCAACCATTCCTCCTGCCGAAAACCCGCAGAATCCCTACAAGGACTCTGGCAGACTATTAAAATACAATCCATTGACTGTCGGTATTCCCAGAGACGATGTTCGCTGGCTCCAGTGGGAGCTTCGGGAATCCGGCTACCAGATCCAGGTCGACGGCAAATTTGGTCCCAAGACGGAACTGGCTCTGCGCGGCTTCCAGGCCTCCCACGGCTTGACAGTTGACGGCAAATGCGGAGCCAAAACAAGGGCGGCCCTCATTGCGGCCGGTTCGTAACAGCACAAACCAATTATTTATCCATGAAATCACACCGGACTTTAAGGCAAAAACCTGTCAGGCATGATCCTTAAGCCACCGCATACGCTCCCGGTAATCCGGCAGAATCTCCTCCACAATCCGGTAAAATGCCTTGGAATGATTCATCTCCCGCCGGTGGGCCAGCTCATGCACCACCACATAATCCTGGACCTCCTCGGGGCAGAGCATCAGCTTCCAGTTGTAATTCAGATTCCCCTTTGCGCTGCAGCTTCCCCACCTGGTCTTCTGCCCCCGAATGGAGATCCGGCCGTAAGTCACACCCATCAGCTTTGCAAAATAGGCTGTCTTTTCCGTCAGAACCCTCCGGGCCTGCTCCCGGTAAGCGTACTCTTCCTCCGGGGCAGGAAGCGGCAATGCACTTTTGTGCTCTTTCTGCTCCGTAAGCTTCCTTTGCAGCCAGTCCTCATGCTGCCGTACAAATGTCTCAATCCGGCCCGCCGGATACCGAAGAGGCGCCCGCACCACTACCCTTCCTTCTCTGGTCACCTGCAATGCCAGGGTCCGGCGCCTGCTGCGAATTATCTCATAAGAAATCATATGCTTTGATCCTTCCTAAATTCCGTCATACAGCCCCGGAAGCGCAGAGGCAGAAGCCCCTGCTGGCACCTGGGATTCCTGCGCTCCTCAATGGCAATGCTTTTGCAAAAGCTCTTCCACAGCTCCTGAAATTCCTTCTCTCTCTCGGAGCGATGCCCCAGATAGTCCGTGTTCAATTCCTCAGCATCTGCCAGTACCCACAAAGAATCCTTAGGATGCACCGCCATAACGCCGCGCCGCTTGTCGTGAATCACCCAGTTTTCCTGCTGAAAGCGATCCGCAAAATGAGGAGCAAGAAGAGGCAGAACCGCATAGGCAGGCTCAATGACGCTGTAAAGCACGCCGTTTTCCAACTCTTCAAAGCGCACAAAGCCCATATAACGGTGCGCCTCATGCCATGCCTTGATCCGCAGGCGCATAACCAGAGAGACATCCCGGTTCTGTAAACAGTTCACCACCTGTCGGCCATCCTTCATATGAAGGCCCAGCACGACCATACGGTAGATGGCGTCTGCCCGGCCGCCGTCCGTACAGGCCGCCGCATAACAGACTGCTTCGAAGGCTTCTTCTCCGAGCCGATCCCGGATAGTGCGCAGCACCTTCTCGGCCTTAACCGCATCCGTCTTCACCTGGCGGTAGTCACAGAACAGCTCCAGCGTGTCCTGTGCATCTGTTTTCAATTTTACCTGATTGTGTCCCAAACGGCTGTCCCAGGCATCATAAATTCCTGTCAAAATCCCGTCCAGACTGTCTTCACACCAAAATATTGTCATAGCATCTTACCGTTATCACAGTTTCCGAATATTCACCTTGCCCCAGAAGATACGCACAGTTATATCTGTCTGCCTCTACGCTCCGGGCGGCATGGAAAAATTCTGATCGTCAAAAAGAGATAATTGTCTATACGTAACCTGACCATCCATCCCAAAGGGCAGCCGTTCCTTCACATTCAGCAGATTCCGCGTAATATAATCCTCCTCAATGCGAATGGGATACATGGTCCGTCCCCGGCAGGTAATAAAGTAGAGGGCGCGCTTCAGCACCACTCCCATTCTCTTTAAATCAGGAAAATCCACATTCCCTAACCTTCTGGCCTTCACAATCCGCTGGGCCGAGCGCACTCCTATCCCCGGAACCCGGAGCAGCGTCATATAATCCGCCCGGTTAATCTCCACCGGAAACTGCTCCAGATGACGCAGGGCCCAGTCACACTTGGGATCCAAAAGCACGTTAAAGTTCGGCTTATCCTCGGTAAGCAGCTCCGACGCCCGAAATCCGTAGTAGCGCAGCAGCCAGTCCGCCTGATACAAGCGATGCTCCCGCAAAAGCGGAGGACCGCCGGGAAGGGCAGGAAGCATACTGTCCTCATTGACGCGCACAAAGGCGGAGTAAAACACCCGTTTCAGCGCAAACTTCTGATAGAGGGATTCCGCTACGGATACTATCTGATAGTCATTCTCCGGCGTAGCCCCGATAATCATCTGGGTGGACTGGCCCGCCGGCACAAACCGGGGCGCGCTGCGGTAAAGAGCCAGCTCATTCCGGTTCTCCTCCATGCGGTTCTGAACCTGGCGCATGGGCGTCAGAATCCGTGTCCGGGACTTGCTAGGCGCAAGCTTTCGCAGCCCTTCCGCCGTGGGAAGCTCCAGATTGACGCTCATACGATCTGCCAGATAGCCCGTAGCCTCAATCAGCCTTGGATCAGCCCCCGGTATGGCCTTCACGTGAATATAGCCGCCAAAGCCATATTCGTGGCGCAGCTTATATAAGGTCTGATAGAGAAGTTCCATCGTATAGCTTGGGCTTTTTAAAATCCCTGAGCTTAAGAACAACCCCTCTATATAATTCCGCCTGTAAAATCCCATCGTCAGATCACAGACCTCCTGGGGCGTAAATGCCGCTCTGGGGACGTCATTGGAAGCCCGGTTGAGACAGTAGCGGCAGTTGTAGATACATTCGTTGGTAAATAAGATCTTCAATAAAGAAATACAGCGTCCATCCGCAGAAAAGCTGTGGCAGATTCCCGCATCCACACAATTTCCCACGCCCTTCCCTGTGTTGCTGCGCTCCGTTCCGCTGGAAGTACAGGCCACATCGTACTTGGCCGCATCCGATAAAATATTCAGTTTTTCCATCAGCGAAAGATTCTCCGGTACACGAACCTGCATTTCCTGCACTCCCTTAAAACAAACATTTGTTCTCGAACGTTTGTTTTATTCTACCACAAAAAGAGGCAAGTTACAAGTACCTAAATAAAAAAATTAAATGGAAAAAACTTCCGTTCTAATCAATGGGAAACAATTCGTACGGCCACATTATCCACCGCATTTGTAAGATATGAAAATACTTCAATGGAATTTTCACAGTATGACTCCGTAAATTTTTTCAAAGCTTCCCGCAGCTCACCTTTTACCTCCTCAAGCTCCATTTCCTCAAGACGATGCTTCACAAGCATATCATCTTCCTCCAAAAGTCCTTCCGCTCCAAGAGGCTTCCGAATTAGAATATACCGCGCCATAGCGGAAAGTACACATTCGCAGAGATTATCAACCATATCCGCTTTTTCCGCATAATGCGGGTGCAGCAGCCTTTCTATATAACCTTCGGGAAATGCCTGCAAAAAGCTTTGCTCCAGCACGACACAGACGATAAATTCATAAACTCTGTCAATCCCCGTGTAAGGCGACAAATCCCGCAAAACCGGATAATCAAGGGTCAAAATAGTATTCTGCGGCTCAAATTCCATATCATACCATTGGAAAAACTCCGGCAGGCCCTTAAGAACGGTATCTTCCAGATAAGGATTCCCGTAGGCGGAAAATTCCGGCAGAAGCCCATGATACAGCTCCAAAGCCTTTTTTACCTTTCTCTCTACGGCCGCTTTTCCTGCTTCATATATCAGCCTGGCCGACGTCCCCTGTGCTGCCACCGCTTCGGCGGACTCAAGCTCCGCCTCCCGCATACAGTACAGCACAGCTTCCATAAGCTGTTCCGCCTTCTCATAGGAAACCGACGTGCTATCCATTCCCGTATATCTCTCAGCCAGCCGCCCCACAATAGGAAACAGCTCTTCCATCTCATAATTCATCAACATCCCCCCCATTCAAATCGCTGCGCAGCGGCACGAAAGTGTAAAGCCGCAAAACCCTGTGCCTGCAAACGAATTTACGCATTGCAGGGAATCTTACCCTATTAAAACAAGTCATGCAAAGCCTCCAAATAAAGCTCCCGATCCCACCTCTTTACCTCATCAAACGCGCCATATTCCCCATACCCCTCCGAAGCCTGGTATCCCCGGTATCCCGCCCGGACAGCCTCGGCAAATATCCGCAGACAGGTTCCTTCCAGATACCCCAGATCCCCGAAGCACACCTCCTCAAATTGCTCCTTCATAAAATGCAGTAATTCCTCGTCGGAAATCTCATCATGCATTTCATTTTTATAAAGATAAAAAATCTCCTGCAGCCGAATCAGCGTGTCCACATAATTATTTTGGTCAATAAAATCGGAATCGCAAAACTCCTCAATCACCCTGGGCAGAATACCAGGCCCAAACTCCACCCGCCGCTCCGCCCGCAGGGTCTGAATCCGCTCCGACACAAGAAGCTCCGCCTCCTGCTCCGTCAGCGCAAGCCCATACCTGGCGCTCATCTCATTGGTTTCCATCACCTTCGCCAGTTGATTTTTCTGCTGTAATAAAATCATCCAATCCTTTTCCAACCAATCGCCCCCTTGTTCTTCTCTACAATATTTCGGTTATTTTCCTTAATGTGCAGCAAGGAAAACTAATTGCAGTTCACAAAGTAAACGGTTATAAAAACGAAAACGGACCGTCTGCCAGGTGAACGGTAACGAGAAAATAACTGTCCGCATATCACGGAGCGAACAGTAATGAAACTGATTATAACACCGCCCCAATCACCATACCAGTCTTGAATTTTTCCGATTTTTGTGCTATAATATATATAGAAAAAAGGGAGCCGGATTCTTCATCCGCTCCCTTTTTTCTAGCATTATTTATTGAGAGTTACTATGTAGAGGGTGGTTTCTGCTACCAAATACATTCATGCTTGTAAATCTGAAGTCAGAACCCACCCCGGACGAGGATATTTAAAACGGCGGTTTCCGCACACCGCACCTGCATAATGGGAGCGATTACCCTATCGTGCATACCAATTAAAATTCCACTGCGTGAAGCCTGTAAAAGCGGTCAGTATAATCCTTCATACATTCCAATATGTTCGAACTCTATGCCATATCCTGTAGGCCTTCCTGACTCGTCGTGTCCTATACTTGTGGTTCTTTTATACATCCTGTAACAGGTCTCATAGGTATCTCCGTATATGTCAGTAAGAACAAAATTATAGACGATATATTCTTCCAGTCTGCCATCCACAGTCTTGCCGCGTTTTTTCAGACAGTTAAATATGCCTGAAAACCACGGAATAGGAATTTCATATTCTTCTCCATAGTATTCAAAGGACTTTCCTGTTTTCAGGTCGATGGCGTGATAGATAGGAGTAATGATATCTCTGGCGCGTACTTCCACAATCTGCGATCTGTCTATGGTGCCGTCCTCCGATACGCAGGCCCAGGCCCCCCATATAAAATCCGTATCCGATGGGTTCATCTTAGGGGACCCGTCCTCATTCGTTGTATTCCCGCCGATGTTCCTTCCGCTCAGGAGGTAGGTAGGCTTCCCGTTCAAAAGCACTGGCGTCATATAGACAGATGTATCAAAATAAAAATTGCTATATGCATTCCCGCTCAATTTATATTGCGGAAACGGCTGGCCGTCCATCAAATAGTGCGTATGATATCCGCCCGTAGCATCACAGGTTACGGTATCGTCCCAAAAATTTTTGTACCAGCCGGCATCCCGGATGCCCAGATCCAGCAGAATGTTCTCCTCCGGCAGATACTTCCATGCGTGTGTCGAAACGGAAGCAAGGTTATAGTAAGATTCTTCCGTAAGCAAAAAGCCAAATAGCGGTTCGCCGTCTGAATAAAAATCATAGTAAGACGGTTCAATTTCAAATTGAAATAAAAGACTGTTTCCTGTGGTCTGTGTATCTTCGTATACTTCCCAGTAATGTTCCGTTTCGTCGGACGGTTTTATCTCCCCCCATATCTGCGCCCACATTTCTACAATTTCGTTCTCGCTATACCCTGACATATCGTTGCCATGTTCTATCGCATGTGCTGTCCTTGCAACAAACGCCATGTAGTAAGGGCATACAGCAAGGTTGGTGAAAGTATTGATTTCATTCGGGGCGATAGAAAGAGGGTAATATATCGACAACCCGCAGGCATCCGTGTGTATACCTCCGTTTATAGAATATACGACCGACTTATCGATGGCGGCCAGAACATCCTGCGCCCCGTTCGTATATTCTGCTCCGGCGCGTACGATACCTGCCAGATCCACCATGTTGGTGTAACCAGTCTCCGCATTATTGCTTCCGAAATTTTCCGCGCCCACAATCCCCCTTACCACCATAGAGAAAGTTTTGTAATCTGAAGAAACCGCATTTAATTCCTTTGTGTAATTGTTGAGGCAAAGCACTAAATTGTCTATTTCTGAAAGGTCTGTGATGGAAAAAGTGACCATTGGAGAATGTTTATTCTGTTCGTAATAGGAATCTGCCACTCTTTGGCCCAACGTATCGCCTCCGGCGGAAGGATATTGATCCAAGTACGCTCCGATTGCCTCATAATCCCAGCCGTATCCAGGTTCAACTTCTTCCGACGCATACATATACTCTGCGTAGGGCGACAGAATGTTCGCACATTCTACCGTAGCCATGAGACAGGCATCAAAACCGATAAACTCAAACTTATCAGTCATTTTTTCAGACACTGCGGTCAGCGCACTGTCAATTTCCGCCAGTGTCAGTATATCTTGGTTCACGGTATCCAGACACACGCCGACGATACTGCCGCCGCCGTGATCCCAGAAAACCAGCCCCATTTTTGAGGCCGGCGCATATTCTATACCCCATTCCAGAAACTCACTGAGCGTATCGGCATCACCCATAGAAGCGTCAGACTGTTCATCCAGCGTATACATGTTTCCGCCGTAAATCTCGTACCGGCCCAGCTGCCCGGCGCTTACAACATTATTTTGCCACTGAGCGGAGCCTCCGGTCTGGACGATGAAACGGATATTGTCGCCTGTTGACGCATCCAACATTTCCTGCAGGTCTTCGGTAGCGTATCCTCCGTTATGGCTCTGGTTCCCGGATTCCAGGTCAGAACCGCACATATATACAAATATGGTCCAGGTGCCGTCAGGCCCCATGGGCTTATCATCCATCCGCACCCTTTTGATCTTCAGGGTGCCGTCATCGCTTACGGACATATAAGTCCCCCGGGGCGAGGCTGGCTCTGCGTCTGTATTTTCCGTATGTAATCCGCCCGAAGAATTGTCCTTTTGTTCCGTATGCAAGCCGCCGTTTGCCTCCCGTTCCGGAGCTGCATTCTGAGAGCATGCTGTAAAAAATACTGTAGCCGCCATGCACATCAGCAAAACACCGCAGACGATCAGGACCCTTTTTTTCTTTGCGCTTTTTTTGACGGGAGTATCTTGCATCCCAACACTTTGTGATACATTCCCCTGCATCACAGGCTGCACATTCGATTGATAGCTGCACTGCTTACAAAACACGGCAGGATCTTCATGTACGACTCCGCATTTTTTAAAATACATCCTATGTACCTCCGAAGATTTTCTTTCTATATTCTTTCCTCTTATGCTGGCAAAGCAAAATCCGCCTGTCATGCAAAAGCACATTATTCCTCTATCACATCATCCTTCCCCACCGGAAGAACGGCCGCCAAAATCATTCCTACCACAGCCGCCAGAGCCAGACCGGAGATTGTTACGGTCCCCGCAACCGGAATACTGTCACAGCCGATTCCCAGAACAAAGATCAGCGCCGCAATCATCAGATTCCGGCTATTGCCGAAATTCAGCCGGGAATTAATCAGGATACGCACGCCCACGGAAGAAATCATACCATAAAGCACAATACTGATTCCCCCGGTCACAGGACCCGGAATACTGGTAATAATTCCCCCAACCTTCCCAAACAGCCCCAGTACAATCGCAAACACCGCCGCAATCCGAATCACAGCCGGATCGTAATTCTTCGTCACCGCCAGCACACCCGTATTCTCTCCATAAGTGGTATTGGCCGGGCCGCCAAGCAGTCCTGCCACCGCCGTTGCAATACCGTCGCCCAGAATCGTCCGGTGAATACCGGGGTCAATCATAAAATTCTTTCCCACCACCGCACTGTTGGTCGTAATATCCCCCACATGCTCAATCAGCGTAACAAGAGCAATGGGCGCAATGGCCAGGATCGCATCCGCCTGAAAGGTCGGCATACAGAGCACCTGATCCATAATATTCCGATCCAGAAACGAAAGGGCGTGAGCCTCCTTCATAGGCGTCATATCAATAAAGCCCATCGGGATACAAACCAGATATCCCACAATAATCGCAAAAAGAATCGGCATCAGATTGTAAATCCCTTTCGCAAACACGGAAATACAAATCACCGTAGCCAGAACCGCAAGGGTCACAAAAACCGCCTTCATACTGAACTCTCCATTCCAGTAAAAAGCGGAATTAATCGCCGAACCGGAAAGCCGCAGTCCAATCACAATAATAATGGGTCCTGTCACAATCGGCGGAAGAAGCTTATTCACTTTCTCGTACCCAACCAGCTTAATCAAAGCCGCAAACACCGCATACACCAGACCGGCTACAATCAAAGCGCCTTTCACTGACGCCAGTTTTTCCAGATAATCGCCGTCCCCCATGCGGGAATCTCCCAAAATCGCACAGACTCCTCCGATAAAAGCAAAACTGGAGCCTAAAAAAACAGGTACTTTCCTCTTTGTAATCCAATGGAATAAAAGAGTTCCAAGACCTGCGCAAAAAAGTGTGATCGAAGTATTCAGCCCTGTCAATGCCGGCACAAGCACCGTCGCCCCAAACATCGCCAGAACATGCTGAATCCCAAGTATCAGTTTCTGAGCCGCCGTTTTCTCCATAACACAATCCTCCATCCTGCGTTTCTTTCTTACTATACAATACTCTTTTCCATTTATCAACAAAAATCGGGAGAAATTTCTCCCGATTTTTACCAGAATATGTATTTACTATTTTAACTCAAAGGATAGTAAGCCTTTCGATTTCCCAGAGAAACCGCAATATAAAGAGCTTCGCCGCTCTGAGCCATCTCGTCGGGAATCTCAAATAAAAGCTCCCCGTCCTTAGATTCTCCTGGCTCCAGAGATGAATTGTTCAGACACTTGTTGTAAGTAATTGCATTCACACAATCGTAAAACTCCTCATGCGCCTCATCCGTCACCTGTACAATGGGGTCCTCCCCAATATAATAAACCATAGGCAGGAAGGTATCCGCCTCCATCCCCTTATTTGCAATGGTGAAGCTGCCCCGTACAAACTGGCATCCGTCGCTGGCCGTATAAATGTACATACCGGACTCAAACTCCTTTAAAATCTCCGCGGAATGATACGTAATCTCCCATCCCGCCAGATTCACCGGCTCTCCGATTGCGCACTCGCTCTTTCCTGCCAGATGATCCACCAGAGACGAATAAGCCTCCGGATCATTGATATTATGATACATAAAGGTCAGCACATCCGCCCCTGTCATTTCCGCATACCGTGCCGCATTGTCGTCATAGCTTGTATAAATAGATTCCGGCGGGGTCTCCAGTACATTTCCCAGATGACGCAGAAAGGTCCCTGTCCCGGCCTCATACAAATCTACGGAGGTACTGGAATCAATCTGCTGAATCTCCGTCTCGCTTCCGCCGTAGGTCTGATAAAATTCTCCCGCCTCATAATTGGCTGTCAGCACCAGATAATAATCTGCCTCCGCCAAAGATGCGGGATACTCTTCTTCCGAAAGCTCAAGCATAAAATCACCCATCACACGCAGGGCTGTCGGCGAGCCTTCAAGCTCTTCCGTCTGCATATTCCGGTAAAGTCCAATCACCTTCTTCCCCTCCGTATCAATGGTTTCCGGCAGTCCTTCCCCCGGCTCCTGAAGCGTGATTTCCTCGGCCACCGTCACGGCAAGCTCCGAATGATAGAAATCCTCCTGGGTGAGCTTTGAAGGACTTTGAAAGGAATCGGCGCCATGCTTTCCTTCTGCTGCCGGAAGAATGGTATTCTTCACATAGGTAAGATAATTAAGGCCATCCTCCAGAGTGGGAACCTCAATTTGATAGGGCGCATTGCTTGAATAAAAATACGTCTGTTTCCAGTCGTCCAGGCTCCAATCGTCAAAATATCCGTTTTCCAGTAAGGCATCCCCTACCGCTGCAATCTTTCCGGGATTCATCCGAATCCATTCCTCCACAGCATCCTCGATCTCTGTTGCGAGTGTGCTGTCCTCCGGCTCTCCCTCTAGCAGATTGACCAGGGTCTGTCCCTCCAGATTGCCGGCCGCCCCGAACATGGGCATCAGACAGTCATAGGGATAAAATGCCTCCTTCATAGAGGTCCAAAATTCTTCTCCCTCCGTATTTACCTTGGCAAAATAGCTGTCCGCGTAGGAAGCGCTCACCGGATAATCAAATGTAAAAAAGTCATCCTCCCAGACGCTTCCCTCCTGAGTGCTTAAATAGCCCTGATACTCCGCCGCGCACAAAAGCGCCACAGCCTGAAACTGCTGGCTTAAGGATGCATCGTCGGCGCCTGCCTCCGCTTTCAGTGTTTCCAGGTCCAAATCTTCCGCATGTTCCTCTACATAAGCTTCCATGCTGTCCGCTTTTGCCGCCGCCTTCCAGAAGCGTCCCGCCTCTGTGGAAGCCCCTCCCTTGCAGGCCGTCAGGCAGCCGAGCATCAGACAAAGTGCCGCAATCAAAATTTTTTTCACTTTTGTTTTCCCCCTTTAAGATAATTCATTCACAGAAATCGCTATACGATGTGATTTCGCGCTGAAAAACTCCTGATTTCCTCACAAAATTTATTCAAAATCTATTTCCAGATACGGATTTTTCACCGTATGAAACTCCCCTCTGTCCGAAGCTTCCGCAAAGGAAGGCTCTATGGGCATCTTGCCGAGTACCTTAAGCCCCAGCTTTGCCGCCTCCTCGTCAATATGGCTCTTGCCGAAGATCCGGATCTCCTTTCCGCAGTCCGGGCATTTAAAATAAGAATAGTTCTCAATAATTCCCTTTACTGGAATCTTCATCTGCTCCGCCATATGAAGAGCCTTTTTGACAATAAGCTGCACCAGATCCTGGGGAGAGGTCACCATCACAATCTCATTCACCGGAAGGGACTGGAATACCGTCAGGGGCACGTCCCCGGTTCCCGGAGGCATATCCACCAGAAGATAATCCAAATCACCCCAGATAACGTCCGTCCAGAACTGCTTTACCACATTGGCGATAATCGGCCCGCGCCAGATTACCGGAGCCGCCTCGTCGGGAAGCAGAAGGTTGATGGACATCAGGGCGATTCCGTTTTCCGTGTAGCAGGGTGTGATTCCTTCCTCCTCCGTAGCTTCCGCAGGACCGTGAACTCCGTACATCTTGGGGATGGAAGGTCCTGTAATATCTGCGTCCAGGATTCCCACCTTATAGCCCTTTGAAGCAAGATAATTGGCCAGGGAAGCCGTCACCATTGACTTTCCCACGCCGCCCTTGCCGCTGACCACGCCGATCACCCGACGGATACAACTGTACTCGTTAGCCTCCACTTGGAAGCTCTGGGGCTGCTGCCTGCTGGGACAGCCCTCACAGCTTGACTTGTCACAGCTGCTGTTGTTACATTCTCTCTCTGACATACGTTCTACCTCCTATTTTAAATCGCTGCGCGATAGCACTAAAGAGTAAAGTCACTTCGGCACACCTGTAATGAGAGGAACTTTTATTCGAAAGGGCACTCATAAAAGTTCCTCTCGTGCGCCTTTGCGACTTTACTATTTAAGTCGCTGCGCGACAGCACTAAAGGGTAAAGTCACTTCGGCACACCTGTGATGAGAGAAACTTTCATTCGAAAGAGCACTCATGAAAGTTCCTCTCGTGCGCCTTTGCGACTTTACCGGCCGGCTAAAAGTTTTTTATAAACACTTGATTTTCTTAGCCGGACTATTTTAAGTTTCTATCTCCCTGGTTACATTCCGCAGCCACAGCTTCTTCCGATACCGCCATGTCGTAATGGGTATCTTCACAATCTCATCCGACAAAAGCACCACAAACACGGCCTTCACGCCCCAGTGGAGCCAAAAAGCGGTAACTGCGCCCAGGAATATGGAAAAGCACCACATTCCAATCACATCCACAAAGAATCCAATCCGCGTATCCCCTCCGGCCCGGAACACTCCTACCACCAGGGTCGTATTGTAGGACTGGAAAATGGCATAATAGCAGACCACAAACAGCATAAAATTCAGATAATCCTTGGCCTGATCCGAAATCGTCATGCTGCCTGAAATAAATCCCCTGCATAAAAACAGGCCCGTAGCCGCCGCCAGCGTTATACCCACGCTGAGCCACACAAACTTCCTGGCATAAGCTTCCGCAAGACGGAGCTTCTGTTCTCCGATTACCTTGCCAATCATAACGGAAGTCGCCGCCGCCAGTCCGAAGCCGATTACCATAATGAGCTGCCTGGACACCTGGGCCACGGAATTTGCCGCTACGGCCGCACTCCCCAGATGGCCGATAATCGCCGCATTAGCGGACATGCCAAGCCCCCACATCAGTTCATTTGCCACCACCGGAGAGGAAAACACCACAAAATCCTTCAAAAGCAGCCGATCAAACCGTACAAAATCCTTAAAGTGAAGGGAAATAGGATTGCCCTTCCAGTTTATGTACAGCGCCACAATCACAAGCTCCACAATCCGGGCAAATAAAGTCGCATAAGCCGCACCCCGCACGCCCATAGCGGGCACCCCGAACATACCGAAAATCAAAATACCATTTCCGATAATATTGATAATCAGAGAAGCAAAGTACGTCCAGGTCGCCACCACCACGCGTTCCACGCTGCGCATCAGATTCAGATAAATCATAGTAAATGCCACCGGAAGGTAAGACCAGGACACAATCCGCAGGTAGGAAATCCCCTCCCGAATCACGGGATCCTCCGAAGAAAAAGCATACATCAGCTGACGCGGAAATACCTGTGCCGCCGCCAAAAACACAACGCCGATTCCCAGAGAAATACACATTGAAATTCCAAACACCTTCTCAATGGTGCGTACATCCTGTTTTCCCCAGTACTGAGCAGTCAGCACCGAGGCGCCTGAGGTCAGCCCGAAGAAAATCAGATTCATAATAAACTGAACCTGGCCGGCCAGAGAAGCGCCGGAAAGGGCGGTCTCCCCCACCTTCCCAAGCATCACCACGTCCGCGGTGGTAACTCCTACATTGATCAGATTCTGCAATGCCATAGGAATTACAAGGGCAATTGCCATCCGGTAAAAGGCTCTGTTTTCTTCTGCCGTTAATCTATTATGTTCGTTCATAGCCTTTTTATTCTCCTATTCTAAGTCGCTGCGCGACGGCACTAAAGGGTAAAGTCACTTCGGCACACCTGTAATGAGAGAAACTTCCATTCGAAAGGGCGCTCATGAAAGTTCCTCTCGTGCGCCTTTGCGACTTTACCGGTAAAGCCGCGTTATATTAAAATTTCTTCCTCCACACCTGAGGCGCAAACAGCATCAGCATGGGCAGAATTTCCAGACGCCCCACAAGCATATCCATGCTCAGAATCAGCTTGGAAAAGTAGGAAAAATGGGAAAAGTTCTCAATGGGACCTACCCTTGCAAGACCCGGTCCCACATTGTTGAGGGTGGTCAGCACCGCCGTAAAATTCGTTGTAAAGTCCTGGTTATCCACAGCCACCAAAAGAACGGAGCCGCACAGAATCACCAGATAACAGATCAGATACACATACACGCCGTGAATACTCTCCCCGGGCACCCGCTTTCCGTCCATTTTTACCACATTAACGGACTTCGGGTGAAGAATCTGACGTACCTCCTTGCCGATGGTCTTGGACAGAATCAGAATACGGGATACCTTCATACCGCCTCCCGTAGATCCGGCACATGCGCCGATGATCATCAGAAGCAGAATCACCGTCTTGGAAAGCTCCGGCCACAGCTCATAGTTGGCTGTCACAAAGCCGGTGGTGGTAATAATCGAGGCCACCTGAAACGCCGCATACCGAAGGGCGCGTAAGGGCGTCTCATACAAGTGCAGAATATTCACGGTAATCAGCGCAATGGCTCCCACCACAATGCCCAGATAAGCCCGCAGCTCCTCGCTTTTTACAACTGCCCGCACATTCTTTAGAAGCAGCAGATAATACAGGTTAAAGTTGATGCCGAACAGCAGCATAAACACCGTAATCACACCGTCAATATATGCGCTGTCAAAGGCCGCCACGCTTGCATTCATACTGGAAAAACCGCCGGTTCCGGCCGTACTGAAGGTATGAATCACTGCATTGTACAGATCCATGCCTCCTGCAAGAAGCAATACAACCTCCACGCCGGAGAGGAAAATATACATACCGTAGAGAATCTTGGCCGTCCCTCTGCTCTTTGGCACCAGCTTGTCACAGGTAGGCCCCGGCATCTCCGCGCGCATTAAAAACATCGCTCCCTTATTTCCCAGGGGGATCACAGCCATTACAAAGACCAGCACGCCCATACCGCCGATCCAGTGGGTAAGGCAGCGCCAGAAGTTGATTCCCTTAGGGAGAGCCTCTATATCCTGCAAAATAGTGGAACCCGTTGTGGTAAAGCCGGAAACTGTCTCAAAAAATGCATCCACAAAATGAGGAATGGACCCGGACAGCACAAAGGGAAGCGCTCCGAAAGCCGACCAGAGAATCCAGGCCAAGGCCACAATTACAAAGCCTTCCTTTGCATAAAATACCATATTTTTCGGCCGCTTTCCAAGGAGAAGGGAGAGGGCCATCAAAAAAGCCGCCGTAAGCAAAAAGGTCAGACCGCTGTGCTCCTGGTAAATCATGGACACAAGAGCCGGAACAAGCAGCACCAGCGCTTCTATCCGCAGCATTCTTCCCAGAATAAATCGTATGATACTGTAATTCATCGCTTCAGAATCTCCTCCAGATCTTCCAGGCCCTGGCTCATGGTTACAACTACCACGCTGTCCCCTACCTCCAGGGTATCATTTCCGCCCGGAATAATAATCTGCCGCTTCCGCACAATACAGGCCACCAGATGATTTTCCTTCAAAGTCAGATCCTTTAAGGGAATCCCCGTATATTTGGCCGCCTCGCGAATCTGAAACTCCAATGCTTCCACCTTACCGTTGATAAGCTGGTACACTGTCTCAATGTTGGCGCTGCCCATAGAATTTTTCATGGCCCGGACATAGCTCATAATCAGATTGGCCGTCACATTTTTTGCCGAAACCACGCTTTCCATGCCAAGCTCATCTACCAGGTGCTGCAGCGCTTCGTCATTTACCTTGGTGATAATCTTGGAAACCTTCTTGGTCTTGGCGTACATGGACATAATAATGTTTTCTTCATCCATGCCGGTGAGAGCCACGAAGCCGTCCACATGATCAATGCCTTCCTCCTCCAAAAGCTCATGATCCGCCGCATTGCCGCAGATAATGGTAGCCCTGGGAAGAAGCTCACAAAGGGAGGCGCACCGCTCCGGGTCGCGCTCAATGATTTTTACATTCATGCCCAGGGAAAAAAGCTTTAAAGACAGGTAATAGGCCGTCTTTCCGCCTCCGCAGATCATAACGTTTTTCACGCGGCTGCGGAGAGCGCCTACGAATTTAAAGAACCGCTCAATCTCCTTGTGGGAGGCGGCTATATTAATCTTGTCCCCCTGCTTCGGCACAAAGCTTCCGTCAGGGATGTATACCTCAGTGCCTCTCTGAACGGCGCATACCAGCATTTTAATCTGATATTTCTCATAAAATTCCCGGAAAGAAAGTCCTGCCATCGGATTGTTCTCACTGATGGATGCCTCCACCAGCTCTACACGGCCCTTGGCAAAGGTCTCCACCTTGGCTGCCGACGGAAATATCAGCACCCGGGAAATCTCTCCTGCAAGCACAAGCTCGGGATTGACGGCCATACTCAGCTTTAAGTCATCCTTGAATAAATGAATCTGCTGATAGTATACGGGATTGCGCACACGGGCAATGGTCTGCTTGGCTCCCAGACGCTTTGCCAGAAGGCAGCAAAGCATATTCAGCTCATCTGTGGAAGCGCAGGCAATCACCAGATCCGCGCTCTGGACATCCGCCTCCATCTGAATCTCCGCACTGGCGCCGTCTCCCACTACACAGGACACGTCCAGTTCGTTGATAGAATCCTTCAAGCGGGCCTCCCGCACATCAATCAGAGTTACGTCATAGCGTTCGGCCGTAAGCTGTATGGCAAGCTTGTGTCCTACCTTGCCATCTCCAATGATTACGATGTTCATTCGTACCTAAACTCCTTCTATTCCAGTTCCGCAAGTCTCAACCCGTACACCCTCATTTAGAAGAATTGAGACTTGCTGTTTTTAGCGAAACCGATCTGTCTCAAAATGCTCCATTGTTTTCAGGCAGTTCAGGATCTGGCGGTATTTGTCCTGGGCGCTGCCGGCCGCAAGGCCGATGTCCAGGGAAGCGGCAATGCTTTCAAAGAGATTGTCGTCCTCATAGCCTGCCCAGGACTGGAACAGCTCCAGCTTATCCCGAAAGGTTTCCGTGTCCAGGAAACGCAGCAGCATGGGATTCACCTCCGTAGGCTCCTCCACCTCTTCAAAGCGGTACTTCTGCGCCGCGTCCGGATACTTCTTATGATCTACCTCACTTGCAAACATCTCATAAGGCCGGACCCAGGTTTTTTCTTCTCCGTACTGATCCTGATACACCACCATCTGCTCCCCCGTTTCCGAGTGGGTGGCAATGGCCGTCACCTGATATAAGCCATCCTTAAAATGCCGATAATAGGCTCCAATTTTAATCTCTCTCACAAAATACCTTCTTTCTCTGCGTTCGTTTGCTCTGCTTTTGCTGCACGAGCATTTGACCTGATAGCTAGTGTAGCACACTTATATCAAAAAGAAAAGCCCATGAAAACCGCTTACCCTATGAGGACCTTCTTCCCCTCAAAGGCAAAGCCGTATTTTCGGATATATTCGGGCCTGATACCCTTCTCCTCCAGCATGACAGCGTACCGCTTTTCTTCGATCTGCGCCAAAGCGGACTTCACCGTATCGGCAAGGCTCTTTTCCTCCTCCGGATCATGCACCTTGAACTCCAGCAGGATAGCCGTATCCCCTTCCCTGCGAGGCTCCAGTATCACATCGTACCGTCCGTAGCCGCTCTCTCGATTGGAGGTCAGAATATAGCGGCTTCGCAGCTCCACTAAAAGTCCCAGAACAAAGCCGTGGTAGAACCGCTCCGGCTCCGCTGTTTCAGAGGGCTTGTTTCCTGCATCAAAGGAACTGAAGGTCGTCAGTGCAACCTTGTTCATATAAATATTCATTGCTTTTTTATCATCACGCAGAAGCGCCTTTATAAACTCATTGTACTCTGTCTCAGCCTTTGCAAACCAATTCCGAATCATTTTTTTAAACATAATGCGGACTTCCTTGTTGGTGAGGACGAGATCGTATTCCTCGCTGCCCCATTCCTCCACAAAGGTGAACTTCTCCACGCGCAGATAGCCGCTGGCAAGAAGCAGGCTCCAGACGGCATTTTCCTGCTCATCCAACTGATTAAATACAATCTGCTCATCAATCTCCGTATGAAGCGCTCCTCCTTCCAGAAGCTTTTCCATTGTCTGCTTGACATCTTTGCTTCCTTCGCGGATCAGCTTTCCCGCCAGGCTGTTGCCGCTGGTATTGGCCCAATAAGCGGAAAGCTTGTTTGTTTTCAGATAATTAATAATCGACCAGGGATTATAAATATCTTTATGCGTTCCAAAGGTGAACCCGTCATACCAGCTTTTTACTTCCTCCTTTTTCCCGGAAAGTCCGTACTCATCCAAGGCATCCCACACCTCCTGCTCCGTAAAGCCGAAGCTTTCCGCATATGCGTCGGAAGTAGTTGTGACCACGGTCAGATTATTCAGATCCGAAAATATGGATTCCTTGCTCACACGGGTAATTCCTGTCATAATGGCCCGCTCCAGATAAGGATTGCTTTTAAATGTTGCATTGAACAAGCTTCTGGTAAATGCCACAAGCTCTTTCCAATAACCGCCCACATATGCCTCCTGCAAAGGCGTATCGTACTCATCCAGCAAAATCAGAGCGCGTTTTCCATGATGCCGGAACAAATACTCCGACAGCTTCTGGAGCGCCATAGCCGCCTCCACGTCTCCCATGTCCTCCCGGACGCTTTCAAAAAACCGCTTATCAGCAGATGTAAGAGCATCGCTTTCTATTAGATAATAGTTTCTCGCATACAGGCCGGTCAAAATGTGGTTGATTCTCCTGCGCACATTCGGATAATTGGTCTCTTTTATCTCCGCAAAGCTTACGGCAATCACTGGGTAGGTTCCCTGTAAGCTTTTATATCTTTCTTCTTCCCAGACAGACAGCCCTTCAAACAAATCTCCTCGCTCCGCATATCTAACGGAAAAGAACTGCTCCACCATATTCATAGTAAGTGTCTTCCCAAAGCGCCTAGGGCGGGTTATCAGGGTAACATCATCCCCGTTCTCCCACCATTCTTTAATAAACTTTGTCTTATCAATATAAAAATAGTTATTTTCTCTTATTTTTTCAAAGCTCTGAATCCCTATTCCGACTGTTCTCGCCACAGACCTTTCCCTCCTTACCTTCTCTGCAAAGCAATAACCCCTGTTCGCTCCTCCGGTAACAGACCTCTACCGTTACCATTTTACTTCTGCCGCTTCTCCTCCAGTCTCCCATACATCCATTCCCGAAGCAGCGCATAGAGTACCGACACAATGGGAATAAAGATCAACATTCCCAAAATTCCCATCAGATTGCCGCCTACGGTCACGGCCACCAATACCCAGATAGCCGGAAGTCCCACGGAGTTTCCCACCACCCGGGGATAGATAAGGTTTCCTTCAATCTGCTGAAGCACCTGAAACAGCACGATAAATCCCAGCGCCTGGGCCGGACTGACCATCAGAATCAGAAAGGCTCCCACCACGCAGCCAATAAAGGCTCCAAATATGGGAATCAGAGCCGTAAATGCCACCAATACCCCCACTAACAACGCATAAGGAAAACGCAGAAGGCTCATTGCCACAAAAAACATAGCCCCCAGAATCACCGCCTCCATGCACTGACCGGTGATAAAGCTGGAAAAGGTACGGTGGCTTAACGAGCACACGTGAAGTATATAGTCCACCTGCTTCCCGGGAAAGGCCGCATGCAAAAGCTTCCGGCACTGTTCCCCCAGCTTTTCCTTCTGAAGCAGCACATAGCAGGCAAATACAAAACCGATAAAGAAATTCGTCACCGCGCTGATAATGGTCCTTGCCACGGTCACTGTGGAGGAGAGCACACTTCCCGCACCGCTGCGGAAGAAATTCCAGGCCGTTTCCACAGCCTTCTCCCAGTTCATTTCCAGGCTCTCAATCCAGGTTACAATCTGCTCATTATTCCGGAAAATATCCTCAAGCCATTCCTGAACCTTGGGAAGAAATGCCTCAACGCTGGCTCCCAGTCCCACCACCGTAGTGCCAAGCTCCGGAACTACTACAAAAATAACCAGGGAAATTACCCCCAGCACCAGTAAAATAGCAAGAATCATGCACAGAGGGCGGGCAAGCTTCTTTTTCAGCCTGCTTTTTCCCATCTTTTCCTCGGGAAACAGCCAGTGCTCCAGAGCCGTCATCGGCACATTTAATATGAAAGCAATAGCCCCTCCCAGCGCAAAAGGAAGGCCGATTCCCCACAGGAAGCTCAGTGCTCCGAAAACAACGTCCAGTCTCTGGACACCCACCAAGAGCAATATGGTAAAAGCAATCAGAAGCATCAGCTTCTTCATGGTTTCACGATTCAGATTCATATTCAATCTCCTATTCCAGTTCTATTATTAAGGAGCATAAGCCCCTAAACCGTTTCTGTCAAGTATGATAAATTATTTTATCAATTTTTACCCCTTACATGTATACCTTTCCGCACAAAAAACAGGCGCGGATCAAAGTAAAGAAAGAACGGGATCAGTCGTCACAGGGCAGGACCGAATATTCATTTTTAACAGTGGAAAGCACATATAGGGTTTTCAGCCCGGAAACGCCCGGCATTTTTCGAAGTTCCTGTTGAATCAGCTCCAGACTTGACGCAGAATTTGTCACAATTTTCAGCAGATAATCCATATTGCCGGAAATGGCATGACATTCGCAGATGTCCTCATGGGTGAGAATCTCACTTGTAAAGGGTTCGTGATATTTTGAATGGGAAAGCTGCAGGAGCACAAAGACCGTCAGCGTATTGCCCAGCTGCTTTTCATCCAGGATCACCGTGTATTTCTGAATAATCCCTGTCCGCTCCAGCTTACGTATCCGCTCAATTACGGCTGATACGGACAAATGAATATTCTGGCCAATCCGGGATGCCGTCTGCCGGGAATTTTCTTTCAAGTGCTTTAATATCCTCTTATCCATGCGATCCATGTTCAATCCTCTATTCCAGTACCGTACATCTATTCCTACAACAAAAGCAGCCTGCTTTCGCAAACTGCTTTTGCTTTATAACGTATCATATCAAAAATATTTTCCACTGTCCAGAAGCATTTTTATCCGATGTATCCAGGAAACAGGAATACAAAGGCCAAAGAGCAGGCCGCCACGCACGCCCAGGTAATACCGCCTAAGGCGATGGGCTTGATGCCCTTGGAAAATACGTCCTTGAACTTAATCTTGAAGCCCACGCCGGCCAGAGCCGAGGCAAACAGGAACTTCGCAATCTTTCCTAACAGCTTTGTGGCGGACATGCCGATTCCCGGCACGTCAAATTTGAATACGCCGAAGGTGTTCAGTCCTGCCATAACCACGAACCAGAGGATGAACATGGGGAAGGTTTTCTTCACAACCGCGAACAGGGAATCGTTCTGCCCGCCCTCTCCGTTCTTCTTGGCGTCCTTTGCCATAATCACCGTCCATACCAGCGCTACGAAAATCAGCATAGTGGTCCGGACAAGCTTTACATTCAGAGCGCCGCTCCACTCTCCCAGTCCGTTCATCGCCACATAGGTTGCCTGCGCTCCGGCCACGGAGGAAGTGTCATTGATAGCAGTTCCCGCCAGAAATGCAAACTGATTGTCCGTCAGTCCCAGCGCTCCGCTCAAATAGGGATAGCTGAATGCCGCCAGGGTATCAAACAGAAAGATAGCCGCCATAGCAAAGGCGATTTCCTCTTCCAGTGCCTTGATGATACGTGACAGGGTGGCAATGGCCGTTCCGCCGCAGATACAGGTTCCGCCGCCTACCAGAATGGAAGTATTCCTGCTCACGCCGATTTTCTTTCCCACCAGCAGGGCAATCGTAAAGGAAAGGAAAATGTTGAACAGTATCAGCGGAAGCGCCTTCACGCCGGTTCCCAGAATATCCGCAAAGCTTAAGGTTGCGCCGGTAAGTATGATTCCCCAGTTCAGAAACTTCTTGCTTGCAAATGTGGTTCCGGCCTTAAAGTCTTTATTGAGGCTCGGAATCAGATTGCAGGCAATCATGGATACCAGAAGAGCTACCATTGGCCCGCCCATAACCGTGCGGTCAAACAGGGCGGACTGCCAGTCCGTAGAAAGGGTTGCCAGCCATCCGATGACAAGGCAGAGGATGATGGCGCCTGTTTTCTTTGTATTCATTTTTCTTACTCCCCTCAAATTTCTTTTGTATTAGGTATTTGACTAGCAGGTCGCTCCGCCTGTCAGATGAAGCTTCGCATCTAAGATCTCCTGCTTTCTTGCAAGAATGTCGTCGGAAAGAAGCTGCTTCTCCACATTCTCAAAGCCAAGACGCTCGATAGTCTTTGCAAAACGCTCGCCGGTCTGTCCCTGCTCGCGGAACAGCAGAATGGCCTTCTCGATTACGGAAAGAGCCTCCTCCTTATCGGTAAATACCTTGGAAAGAGCCTGGCCCTGGGCTACCTTCTTGCCCCAGCGTCCGCCGATGTAGATCTTGTAGCCATAGGTTCCGTCCTCGATGCAGTCAAAGGGGCAGGTTCCTATGCAGCGTCCGCAGTTGTTGCAGATCTCCCGGTCAATCTCCATAACGCCGTCCGCCATTTTAGCGGCATTTACGGGACATGCTTTCTCCACGGCACACTTCTTGCAGCCGTTGCAGTCATCCTCGTCGTAGCTTGGGATTCTCTGTCCGATGATGCCCAGGTCGTTCAGATCCGGCTTTACGCAGTTGTTCGGACATCCGCCTACGGCGATTTTGAACTTGTGGGGAAGCAATACCTGACGGTAGCCCTCGTAAAATCTGTGATGAATCTCCTCGGAAAGCTCGAAGGAATCCAGAAGTCCATACTGACAGGTGGTTCCCTTACATGCTACAACCGGACGTACCTTGGAGCCTGTACCGCCTGTCACCAGGCCGGCTTTTGCAATGTATTCGCAGAAGTCGTCAATCTTGTCATAAGGAATCCCCTGTACCTCAATGGTCAGCCGTGTGGTAAAGGTTACGATTCCGTTGCCGAATTTCTCGGCAGCCTCACCGATGACCTTCTGCTGCTCTGCGGTGATCTTTCCGTTGATGGTGATAATACGTCCGGAAAAATTATCTGTTCCCTTATTGCTTAAAAATCCTCTTGCTTTTACTTTCTTCTCGTCCTCAGGACTGATGGTTAATGTTGCCATAATAAACCTCCTGCTATTTTTAATGTATTTTATCTAATCTTCTTCCTCTACCGTATTGAAAGTCGTACCGCCTTCCAGTACTTTTGTGTTGGTGTATCCATAATATTTCAGACGGTTCTGCACCATGTAGGCGCGTTTTCCCTTGGCACAGACAATAAGAAGCTTCTCGTCCTTGCCGAAGCCCTCTACCTCGCCGTCAATCTTAGTCAGATCCAGGTAAGGAGCCGAATGAATGGACGGCTGTAAGGAAGCGTCTACCATGCGGTATCCTTCCGCCTTCCCTTCCGCAAATTCCACCGGTGTGAAGGTTTCAAAAGCGCCGCTCATCTTGTTCAGCAGAATATTGAGCGCATGGGCGAAGGGGTGAATCGCCGTGGAGAAGGGCGGTGCGTATGCAAAGTCCAGATTCTCCAGCTGATCGACAGTTGCTCCCAGGGAAATCGCTGTCACGGCAATGTCCGTTACCTTGTCAACAGCGCCGGTTCCCAGTACCTGAAGACCCAAGAACTTGCGGGTCGTCTTATCCGCTACCATCTTAATAATGAAGGAACCTGCTCCCGGATAGTAGTGAGCCTTGTCGTCCACCACACAGAGCACGGAAATCACATCGTGGCCTGCAGCCTTTGCCGCTGTCTCCGTAAGTCCGGTACGTCCGGTATTGATGCCTCCCGGAAGCTTGGCCACGCCGGTTCCCAGTACGCCGGCATATTCAAGCTCATTGCCGCAGAGATTCTTTGCCAGCACACGGCCTGCGATATTTGCCGTAGACCCCATTGGGGACCAGGCCGGTTCGCCGGTCTCCCGGTTAGTCACCATAGCGCAGTCGCCGATGGCATAGACATCCTCCACATTTGTGCGCAAGTTTTTATCCGTGAGAATGGTTCCTTTGAACATCTCAATGCCGCTTCCCTCCAAAAATGCGGTATTGGGACGGATTCCGATTGCCAGAACCAGAGCGTCGGCCTTTACTGCTCGCTTGCTGGTCTGTACCTTTTCCACCTTGCCGTCGCCGGTTACGCCCTCCAGGGCAACGCCTGTCATGGGGTTGATTCCGGCGTCCGCCATCTTATTTTCCACATACTCGGAAAGCTCCGGGTCCAGGAAATTCGGCAGTACATGGGGTGCAAAATCAATTACATTGACGCGAACGCCTTTTTCCGCCAGGTTTTCGGCCACCTCAAGGCCGATAAAGCCGCCGCCTGCTACAACCGCACGCTTAATCTTTCCCGCCTCAACCGCTTCCCTTAAAGCAATGGCATCGTCCGGTGTGCGCATAAAGAATACATTTTCCAGATCAAGGCCCTCGATCTGCGGGCGGAAGGGTGATGCGCCGGAGGCAATGATCAGCTTGTCGTAGCTGTAAGTGCTGCTCTCTTTGTTATGTACGGCCGTAACGGTCTTTGCCGCCGTGTCAACAGCCGTAACCTCGGTTTCCGTGAGCACCTCCGCACCTGTCAGCCTGGAAAATGATTCCGGCGTATTCACGATCAACTGCTCCCTTGTGGGAATCACGCCTCCCACATAATAGGGAAGCCCGCAGCCTGCATAGGAAATGTCTTTTCCCTTGGTGAGAATCGTCACCTCGCAGCTGCGGTCTTCCCGTTTGATTTTCGCCGCCGCCTTTGTACCGGCCGCAACGCCCCCGATAATCAGTACTTTCATCGGTAGAATCCCCTTTCTTTTCGTGATTTTTTTAACAATTCTCTGTCAAAAATACCATGATGTCCTGTTTGCCATTATTATATCACTTGGGAATTAATAATTAAAATGATATTATTTTATCAATAACATAGGTAAAACCTATTATCTTTTTTATAAAGCTTCTTCCAGCCACCATTTGACTACCGCCGGAGTTCCGTCCTCCTCCCATGTAATGAAAAAATGTGCAATACCGGCACAGTCTGCCACTCCGTCTTCCCCATACAGATATTCGGAAGCCTTCAGTACGTTTCTTCCCTCATACTCCGCCAAAGATAAGTTGTAAAATCCCCGTGCATTGCCGCCTGCAAGCTCTGCCGTCTGCGGAGGCTGACCCCCGTGTTTTCTGTGAAACGGAAGTATCTCGTCCAGGTAGGGACAGTACGCGCTGTAGCTGTCTGCCTCCGGCTCCCGTATCACGTCCACCGTAAGTCCCTGGTCATAATCCACATCAAGATCCGACGGAAGCTCCATTCTTTCTATGGTATTGTTTCTATATTTAAAAACAGCTTTGTAGGAGTCTCCCACCGCACCGCAGCCGAATCCCTCCGCGCTGAACACAATCTCTGCATTTTCATCATTGTCCACATCAGCCCAGAAGACGTCAAAAATACCATAATAAGAGCACGCTTCCTCCTCAAAGCAATAAGGCGCATCCTCATTCATATAGAGCCATAAGCCTCCCGACCCGTAAAAGACAATCTCCTCCGCGTCCTGCACCATAACGAGCATATCCGTCCGCCCGTTTCCGTCCATATCATCCAGACGAAGCCCTGTCAGCTTCATAGCGCCATTTTGAAACACATCATCCTCCAAAAGACGTTCAAAAAGCTCCTCTGCCTGCTCCGCCTCCACGCCCTGGCTCTCCGCCTCTTCCAAAAACTGTTCCTGGTTCTCCTTCATCTGCTTCACTGAGAAATGATTTTCCTCTCCTGCATCCGGCTTGGGCATGTCCGCATTTTTCCGTAGATAATGACGCATTGCTCCCGATTTCGCCCATGAAGCCTGTACTTTTCTGCCGGAGGCGCCGAATGAGCTGATTCCTATGCATAATATGAGTAAAATGATTTTATATATGTTATTCATCCGTTTTTTCATCGTCTTCTCCCCTCTGCTGTTCTTTATCTTAGGTTCATTTTAGCGAAAGACTACATCAAAACGGAATCAAATTTACATCATATTTGCATCATCTTGTCTTCTTTTTGTCGTACCTGCCTCCTGATAACTGTTGACATAGCAGAGAAAAAGAAATATTATAATTTTGTTCACAAAAAACAGGTTGATTTTAAGCTATGGACTTTAACAGGAATGGCAGCGATTATGAATGACAGAGTAATTGCATCTGAAAATCAACGGAAAAAATCAAAAGGAGGAACTATGAATATCGTAGAAAACCAGAGCAGAAACAGCTACACACCGGGCTTTTTGACAAATATGGAAAAAAAGCCCGGGAAAAGCTTTGCGGAAACAGCAAAACAAAGCTTTTTGGGCGCCCTTGCCAGTGAAAAAAAGAGCACCGGAGAAGAACAGGCTGAAGGCATTGGAAAAGCTTCCGGGCAGGAGGCGAAAAAAATGGTAGAAGCGTATCAAAAAGAGATACGGCAGGCGCTGCTGCGGGATCAGGTCCGGGCATTTGGCGGCAGCAATAAGGAAAAAGAAAAAAAGCATACATTATTTACTTCAGAAAACGGTGTGTTCAGCGATAAAACACTGGCCGAAGCAGCTGCACAGTGTTCTGCGGAAACACTTGATGCCCCGGGAACACTTACGGAGGAGCAAATTGCCGATTTCCGGGAAAAATATGATGTAGAGAATCTTTCGGATGAGGATTATGAACAGTTGCTCACAGAGCTTGTAGAACAAAATATCATTTCACAGCAGGATAAGATGAAGCAATTTCTGAAATCAGCACCTCCTGCAGCGGCACATGGTCTGATAACAGCGGCAGACGACAAAATTTTTTCCTATGCATCTGACAGAAATAACCGTCTGGAAAAGCTGCAAAAGGAAATGGCAGAGTGCCAGGCATATATTGCTGCCATAGAAAACGGACGCTGCTCCGTACATGGAGCCAGCTTATGGGAGACAAAGCATTTTTATGAGGAGGAATATGCATATACCAAGAAAATAGCGGATATACTGGAGCAGCTTAAGGCCGGCGGAACCTCTCTTTGACACTTATAAAATGTAAAGTGGTGCTTCCCCTTAATTTTACAGGGGCCGCACCGCTTTTTATGCAGGAGACGTAATATATGACCATCCGACATTTGAAAATATTTATCGCAGTAGCGGAAACCGGAAAGATGAGCCTTGCGGCCAAGAAGCTTTATCTGGCTCAGCCTACCATCAGCCAGGCCATTCACGAGCTGGAAGCGCACTATCACACCCAATTGTTTGACCGTCTCTCAAAGCGCCTCTATATTACGGAGACAGGGCGGGAGCTTCTTGATCTGGCCCGAAATGCGGTCCGCGCCTTTGATGATCTGGAGCTTCATATGGAAAATCACACCCGGACCGAGCATTTTCGGATTGGGGCTACGGTCACGGTAGGCTCCTGCCTGCTTCCCTCGCTTCTGGAAGATTTCCGGCAGAAGAGGCCCCAGGCGGATACCTTTTCTTTCATTGGAAATACGGCCATGATTGAGGAGAAGCTTTTAAAATCGGAGCTTGACGCAGGCATCGTGGAAGGCGTTATCAAAAGTCCGGATCTCATCAGTATTCCAATGGTGGAGGATTACCTTGTTCTGGCCTGCGGCAAGGACCATCCCTTTGCCTCTCTCACCTCCTTTCAGCCCTCGGATCTGGAAGGACTGGACTTTGTCATGCGTGAGAAGGGCAGCGGTACGCGGGCGCTGTTTGAAAAGTATCTCCATGCCAATCATATTCAGATTCACTGTCGAATTGAGGCGCCGTTTCCGGAGGCTATGAAGCATGCCATTCTTTACAATCACTGTATGGCGGTGATTTCCGTGCGCCTGATTGAAGAGGAATTGCAAAAAGGCACGATCCACATGCTGCCCCATCCGGAGCACGCTTGGAACCGTACCTTTAATCTCGTTTACCATAAGGATAAGCTCCTTACGGATTCTATGTTTCATCTGAAAAATCTGCTGCTGCAGTATCGGAGGCCGGAAGTAGGGTGATTAGAAGTACACCATCTCTTCTTCCGGCTTCTCTACAGACTTCAACGCTTTTGTATAGAGCACCGGCCCTTCCTCGCCGGAATATTCCTTCCGTGTTTCCACCTTCACTTTGGCAGTAACGGTAAGCCACTGACGGTTGCGGAGCTTGTCAACGTTCTGAGATTTGCACAGAAAGCCTAAAAATACGGTATCATCCGCGCAGCAGGTCATAGCCCGGCGGCCGGGTACGAAGTAGCCTGCCTCCAATTCCTTCGGGCGCATTACCATTGCTTTGAAACGGATTGTCTTGCCGTCGTAATGATCGGGATGATCCATAGCGTCCAGATACCAGATGCCGTAGTCCATGTCCCCGATATCTATGATCTCCGCATCCAGATCAAAGGGAAGCTCCTCCTCGTATTCAAAAAGCTCTCCGTCCTCCTGCTCAAATTCCACCTGTGCCCTGGGATTGGCCGCCCGGATATTCCGCTTATAGGAGGCTGCCTTTGTACCCTCCCTGCATCGGTTGAAAATGACAAGATCGGAATCCTGCACCATATCCATAAAAAGAGACTTCATATTCTGCATATACAGATCAAAGGTTCCGGCGTCCACCAGGGTAATGCCCTGGGCCAGAAACCAGCCCTTGGGCAGCTGCATGTCTCTTAGGTGCTGCATCCCCCACATGCCGTTGTACTCGATCATAACCTGGGTGGGCTTGTATTCCTTCCGGCATGCTTCCAAAAATTCCGGGGTAAATTCCGCCTTTCCCTCCACAACTGTCATAACCGTATCATAGGATTCCAGTATATGTTGGTCATACTCCTCCTCTCCCTCCTCGCAGGCGATAAGAAGAGTTTTGCCTCCGTCGGAAAAATAGGGGTCGGAAAGAGTCTCCTGGATGAAGGAGGTCTTGCCGCTTTCCAGAAATCCGTTTACTACATAAACAGGTACTTTATTTAAAAAACTCATAGCTGCTCCTATTCCAGTTCCGCAATATCCTGCTAACTGTCTTTTACGTTATACTACATGAAATAGTTCCTTCAGCACATCTTCATTAAGCTTGGAGCCGATTACGCACAGACGCCCCGTGTAATCAGGACTTCCGCCCCGAACTTCATATTCCTCCGGAACAAAGTCAAACTGCATCCAATTGCCGTCAGTGCCGGGAACGATGCCCTTGGCACGGAGAATGATGCCGTATTTTTCAGAGCCGCCCAGCTCCTCCAATATCTGCTGCAGCTCCTCTGCCGTATATTTATGAGCCGTCTCCACACCCCAGCTTGTGAAAACTTCATCTGCATGGTGGTGGCCTTCATGCTCATGATGGTGATGATCGTGACAGCCGCAGGTACAGTTCTCATCGTGCTCGTGATGGTGTTCATGACCACCTTCTCCGTTGTGGTGATGATGACCATGCTCACACTCGCTGTCATGATGATGATCATGTTCACATTCACCGCCGTGGTGGTGCGCATGACCGCACGCTTCCTCATGGTGATGATGGTCATACTCCCCCATCTCAAGCTCCGCATGGTGCATAGCTTCCAGAATCTTCCTGCCGTCCAGTTCGTCCCACGGTGTGGTGATCATGGCAGCATGTCCATTGTGCTCCCGAAGAAGAGCTGCGCACTCCTCCAGCTTTTCATCTGCCATACTTTGGGTTCTGCTTATCACAATGGTTCCCGCATGCTCCACCTGGTTATTGAAAAATTCACCGAAGTTTTTCATATACATCTTACACTTTTTCCCGTCCACTACAACAATGGAGCTGTCAATGTGAACATTCATGGAACCGGCCACATTTTCCACAGCCTTTACCACATCGGAAAGCTTGCCCACACCGGAAGGCTCGATGAGAATCCGATCCGGCGCATAGGTATCCAGAACCTCCTTCAAAGCCGTGCCGAAATCTCCTACCAGGGAGCAGCAGATACAGCCGGAGTTCATCTCATTCACCTGGATTCCGGCATCCTTCAAAAAGCCGCCGTCAATGCCAATCTCTCCAAATTCATTTTCAATCAGAACAATCTTTTCTCCCTGAAAGCACTCTTCCAGAAGTTTTTTGATAAGCGTTGTCTTTCCGGCTCCCAGGAAACCGGAAATAATGGTGATCTCTGTCATGGTTCATTCCTTCTTTCTTCTATTTAACTCTGCAATATCATTAGCACTCTCTTTGACATACTGCTAATTATAGCACGCTCCCTTGATTTGTCAAACCACAATGTATTCCTCAACGCTGCTTCCTTAACGCTTCCCCATCAACGCTTTTATCAAGATCTCAAATTCCCGCTCTGTCAATATGTTGCTGCTTCCGATTTTCAGCATGATTGCGGCCATTTCCTTTCCCTGTCCCGATAAGCGCTCATAGATTTCCCAAAATTTTTCCGCACTTTTCTCTTCCCCTGCCGGATCTTTTTTCATTTCAAATTCGCCTTTCCAAAATTTTGACATTTAATAAATGTCATACTTATGAAGATTTTAACATAGAATTTAAACAGTAAATGACATTCAGTATTTGTCAAAGGTGGCTTATGTATAAAAATAAAATTGGTGATAAAAATAATATTTCCGGAGCCGCAATCCGGACCCATCGCCTGGCAAAAGGCTGGTCCCAGAGGGAACTGGCGGATGCGCTGCAACTGCTGGGGCTGGATGTGGATAAAAATGCAATCCAGAGAATCGAAGCCCGGAAGCGGTTTGTAACCGATATTGAGCTTACGTATTTTGCCAAGGTCTTTGATGTAGGATATCAGACATTGTTGGAAAAATCAGTCTAATCGGGGCAGTTTGAACTGTCCTGTAAACCATAGCATTTCTTTAAAAACGATATTTGTATCTTTCAATCCGACTGTTTTCATCACGCAGATTCTTCTTTATAAGAAGCGGTTTTTGCCATTTGGCTGCTTATTCGTTTTAAGCGGGTTACCCGCTTCTTTTTTATCCGCAAAAAAGCCATTGAGCAGAGACGCTTTTTGCTCTGTTTCAATGGCTCTTTCTCTTATTATAATATTCCCGCTTACGCCAGCTTGCCCTTTGCCAGCTCTACTAGAGTTGCGAAGCCAGCCGCATCGTTGACTGCCATATCAGCCAGGATCTTACGGTCCAGCTGAACCTCTGCCAGCTTCAGTCCGTGCATAAACTTGCTGTAGGATAAGCCGTTCATTCTGGCTGCCGCATTGATACGTGCGATCCAGAGCTGTCTGAACTGACGCTTTCTCTGCTTTCTTCCCGCATAAGAGCTGGTCAGCGCTCTCATGACGGACTGCTTTGCTACTCTGTACTGCTTACTTCTGGCTCCTCTGTAACCCTTTGCCAGCTTTAATACTCTGTTATGTCTTTTCTTAGCGCCTAAGCCGCCTTTAATTCTTGCCATTTTTTCTCTCCTCCTTGAAATTTTCCTGTCTTACAGATATGGTAAGATCTTCTTCATGTTCTTAACATTGGTTGCATCTGTAATGGTTGACTTTCTCAGGTTTCTCTTTCTCTTCTGAGATTTCTTGGTTAAGATATGGCTCTTATACGCTTTCATTCTCTTTAACTTGCCGGTTCCTGTCTTGTGGAAACGCTTTGCAGCCGCTCTGCTTGTCTTCATTTTTGGCATTTTATATACTCCTCCTGTCAAGTTTTCTTTTCATAGTTCTATAAAATCATTCCTGCATGCAGGTGATTCCCATATCTACTGACGCTTTTCCGTTAAAAACATCAACATCTGACGTCCTTCCATCTTCGGCGCCTTCTCAACAACCGCGATATCGGACATCTTCTCCGCAAATGCATCCAGAATACGTCTTCCGTTCTGAATATGAGCCATCTCACGGCCGCGGAAACGTAAGGACACCTTCACCTTATTGCCCTTCTGGATAAACTTGCGCGCTGCGCCTATCTTTGTATTCAGATCATTGTCGTCAATATTCGGTGACAGACGAACCTCTTTGATCTCAATGATCTTCTGCCTCTTCTTGGCTTCCTTCTCTTTGCGCGCCATCTCATACTTGTACTTGCCGTAGTCGATAATCTTGCATACCGGCGGCTTTGCTGTCGGCGCAACCTTCACCAGATCAAGCTCTGCTTCTCTGGCAATCTTCATAGCATCCCTCGCGGACATGATCCCAAGCTGCTCTCCATTGGCCCCGATTAAGCGGACCTCTTTGTCACGGATCTGTTCGTTAATCATTAAATCGCTAATAGTAATACCCTCCTTAAAAGAAATATCCAAAAAAAGTGGATAGTCAGACTATCCACTTAAACATACCGGATCACAAGGCATACAAAACGCCTTATTCTATCAGATATAAACCCGAGTCGCCTGTCTGCGCTGAGGTGAGAGTGGATACTCTGCTTGCTGTCACTCGAATATCTTATCACAACTGCCCGACCGTGTCAACCGGTTTTTTCCAAGCGCATACTATACTTTTCTTACCATTTGTGATAAATTGAATAAAGATATAATAGAACCGAAATCCGCACTATCTCTCACTATGTACAAATCTTTACATATGTACGCATTTACAGCCGGAAAATGATTTCATATGGTATACCGGCCGGGATATTACGGAACTGAAACAGGAGGCAGCAAAGCTTGAAAAACAAAACAACCCGATTCTTAACCATCAGCCTCATTGTTGTGTCCATTCTCTGTGTTTTCGTCTTCACCTCCCTGGCTGCCCGGATGAACCGGCGGAGCGCCAAAACCATTCAGGAGATCGGCGAAATCTACATGGCAGGCATGAGCAAACAGGTGGATATGCATTTTAAAACCATTATAGAACTGCGGCTTTCCCAGGTAGGCGCCCTGGTGGACTCCGTGCCGCCGGCCAGTTCAAAGGTGGATACCTCCGCCCTGGCATCCCTGACCGGCAATGCAAGGGCCAGAGGCTTCGATTACCTGGGATTCTACACCAGCGAGGGCGGCTTTGACATGATCTACGGCTCCCAGGTCGCTTTAACCGATCCGGAAGCTTTCCAAAAGTCCCTAAGCAACGGCGAGGGCAAAGTCGCCGTGGGAACCGATACCCTGGGAAATGACATTATCCTTATGGGAATCCCCGCCGCCTATACCTTAGAAAACGGACGGCAGTGTCTTGCCCTGGTGGCCGGTCTCCCCAGCAGCTACATAGGAGAAACCCTGTCCCTCAATATGGATGATCCCATGATCAACTATACGGTCATTCGTCAGGACGGCAGCTTTATCATTCACGGAAACGGCGTGAAGGGAGAAAATTACTTTGACCGTATCCGGGAGCTTTACGACAGCACCCCCGAAAAAGATGTCGGACAATACTTAAGCGAGATACAGACCGCCATGAAGCGGAATCAGGATTACTCCAGTACCATTTCCATTGAAGGCGAACGGAGGAATCTCTACTGTACCCGTCTTCCCGATTCCGAATGGTATCTGCTTCTGTCCATGCCCTACGGCGCGCTGGACGAATCCATTGATAAGCTGGGAAATCAGTGGAATGTGTCCGCCCTAAGCAGCTGCCTGCTTGTTCTGGGCGCGCTGCTTCTGGTATTCTTGGGCTATTTCCGTCTGACGAAAAAGCAGCTCCGTGCTCTGGATGCCGCACGCCGGACCGCCGAGCAGGCAAACAAGGCCAAAAGCGAATTTCTCTCCAATATGAGCCACGATATCCGCACGCCCATGAACGGTATCGTAGGTATGACGGCCATTGCCTCCGCCAACATCGAAAACACCCAGCAGGTGCAGCATTGCTTAAAGCAGATTACCGCCTCCAGCCGGCATCTTCTGGGACTGATCAATGATGTCCTGGATATGTCCAAGATCGAGAGCGGAAAGATGATCCTGAACATTGAACAGATTTCCCTGAAAGATATTATGCAGGGGATTGTTAATATTATGCAGCCGCAGATCCGGGAAAAGCAGCAGTATTTTAACGTGTATATCCAGGATATTTCCGTGGAAAATGTATGCGGCGACAGTCTCCGTCTGAACCAGATTCTTCTGAATCTTCTGGGAAATGCCGTCAAATTCACCCCCGAAGGCGGAAGCATCCAGGTGGTACTCTATGAAGAGCCGTCTCCCCGGGGCAATCACTACATCCGCACCCACCTGCGTGTGAAGGACAACGGCATCGGCATGACAAAGGAATTTCAGAGTAAAATCTTTGACTCCTTTATCCGCGAGGACAATGCCCGTGTTCAGAAAACCGAGGGAGCCGGCCTGGGCATGTCCATTACCAAGTATATTGTAGACGCTATGGGCGGAACCATTGCGGTAGACAGCGCCCCCGGCAAGGGGACGGAGTTTCACATTACCCTGGATATGGAGCGGGCCATTGATAAAGACGGAAACATGGTTCTTCCCAACTGGAATCTTCTGATTATAGACGACGATGAAATGGTCTGCGAAAGCGCCGTAACCTCCTTAAAGTCTCTGGGCGTCCGGGCAGACTGGGCCGTCGACGGGGATACGGCTCTTGAGATGGTGGAAAAGCGCCAGGCCCAGAATCAGGAATACGATATCATTCTCCTGGATCGGACACTGCTTGTAACAGACAGTCTGGAAACGGCGCGCCGGCTTCGTGCCCGCTGCGGAAGCGAGGTGCCCATCCTTCTTATTTCCGCCGGGGATCGCAGCGATTTGACGATTGAAGCCATAGAAGCAGGAATCAGCGGTTTTATCTCCAAGCCTCTGTTCCGCTCCACCCTGTTTTTCGCCCTCCGCCAGTTTGCCGGAGGGGAGACGCAAAAACCGGCGGAGAATATCACGGCTCCCGTAGACTTTACCGGAAAGCGTATTCTTCTGGCTGAGGACAATGATCTGAACTGGGAGATTGCCAATGAGCTTCTCTCGGATCTGGGACTTTCCCTGGACTGGGCGGAAAACGGAAAAATCTGTCTGGAAAAATTCGAAAGCTCAAAGATTGGCTGGTATGACGCGATTCTGATGGATCTGCGGATGCCCTTTATGACCGGCTTTGAGGCTACGGAAGCCATCCGCGCCCTTGACCGGCCGGACGCCGCCGCCATCCCCATTCTGGCTATGAGCGCCGACGTGTTTGCCGACGATATCCGGCATTGTCTGGACAGCGGTATGAACGCCCATATGGCAAAGCCGATTGATGTGGAGGAGGTTGCACGAATCTTAAAACAATATTTGAAATAATCTAAATTTTAAATGACCCGGACATATTTCTTATCAATTAAATTGCCCCCGGCATATCACTTTGTGAGTACCGGGGGCAGACTATTACTTTCCTTAAAAAATCTAATTCCTTCTAAGCGCCTCAATCGGACTTAACTTCGCCGCCTTCCTTGCCGGATAGATTCCGAAGAAAATTCCCACACAGGAGGAAAAGAAGGTTGCCAGGACAATCGTGGAAATACTGATTCTGGCCGGGAAGCCGAGCATTGGCAGCGAACAGATAGCCTTGGCTCCCGCAATCCCCAGAACAATTCCGATGATACCGCCCATAGCCGTAATAATGGCTGATTCTGACAGAAACTGCATCATAATGGACCGCGTTCTGGCTCCCAGGGCTTTTCGGATACCAATCTCCCTGGTCCGCTCGGTTACGGACACCAGCATAATATTCATAACGCCGATGCCGCCTACCAGAAGGGCAATGGCCGCCACAAATGCGATAAAGGCAGTCAGCATATCCAGCACATCCGTCATCATCTTAATCTGGCTCTCCGCATCCTCCACATAGAACTTATCCTCCCCCTGGACACGATATCTGCGCTCCAGAAGGCTTACAATCTCGCTGCTCACCGCCACACTGCTGTAACCGGTGTCCGCAACTACAAAAATACCGTAAAATTCATCCAGAATATACCCAAAAGCATAGTTGGCCGTATAAGGCATATAGAGCGAAACACGGTTGGAATTATACATCATGGCGTTCACAAGTCCGCCGTCGTCGGACTGCTCCTCTTTGATAACTCCGATCATGGTAATCTCCTGGGTCGTGTCGTAGACGGTCGCCTCCACGCTCATTCCCACCACATCGTCCGTGCCGAAAAGCTTCCGGGCATCCCCTTCGCCGATAACCGCTACCAGATTCATAGCCTCCACATCGGAATCCGTAAAATAACGGCCGTACTTCATCTCCGGATTGTGGGTGTATTTCAAATCCTCCGTTCCCGTGGTAATTCCCACATCAAACTCAATGTCTCTGGGGGAAATCAGCTTTCCGGACATGCTGTCATTGGGCGTTACGCCTTTGACGCCTTCCACGCCCCGGATAGCCTCCAGATCCTCCGGGGTGAGGTAAATCAAATCGCTGTCCCCGTAGGCGCCGCTGATAAAGATCTGTCCGCCCACAGCGGCATTGAGCTGATCGCTGATCTCTCCCTTGGCTCCCTGGCCGATGGACATAATCATAATAACCGAAGAAATACCGATGATAATTCCAAGCATGGTCAGAATGGAACGGCCCTTGTTGGCCCGGATATTATCCACGGCCATTTTTATATATTCCAGTAATTGTGCCATCTCTATTCCTCCACAGCCGTAACTCTCATCCCCTCTTCCACCAACATTCCGGTGGTATTGCGGATAACCTTATCTCCGGCGCTTAAGCCTGACTGAATCTCAACCTCCATAGAGGATGCAAGGCCGGTCACCACTTCTCTTACGGCAACGACGCCGTTCTCATCCACCACATAGCAGAAGCTTCCGTCCACGCCTGTATTGACTGCCTCCACCGGAACTACAACCACATTTTCCGCTTTGCGGCCGCTTACTGCCACCTTAGCCTCCAGTCCCAGGTAAATGTTCTCGTCCGGGTTGTCAATATGTATCTCGGCACTGACTACCGGCGTTCCCTTGCTGTTCTCCGCCGCCAGACGGCTCAGCTTGCTCACCTTTCCGGTGTAGGTTTTTCCAGCCAGATTGATTTCGGCGCTCTGGCCCACCTCCAGCTTTTCCAGGTCAAATCTTGTTACGGACATATCTACCACAACATCCTCATTGCTTGCCACGGTAAAGAGGCTCCCGCCCTTAGCCGCGGGACCGCCGGCAACTGCCGTCACTTCCGTAACCACACCGGAAAATTCCGCCCGGATTCCGGCCTTTCCTTCATTAATCTCGTCCTTGGTCATCTGCGCATTGAGATTGCTCAAATTATTATTGGCGGAAAGCTCATTGCGGGCTGCCGAGGTCAGTCTGGAAGCATCCGTGGAATCCTTGATTCCTTCCTCCTTTGCCTTATTGGTCTGAAGCTTTTCAAGCTCTTCCGAAGAATCTTTCAGACGATCCTGATATTTATTCAGCTTTTCATTGATCTCGTTGAGATTGTTCTGTTCTTCTTCAATCCGCTTCTGAGCATTATTCCGCTTTGCTGTTGCTGATGCTATGGCTGCCTGAAGAGCTGCTTTCTCCTCCGATACATCTGACGGTGTAGCCTTCTCCAGCTCCTCCAGCCGTGTCTGCGCCGTCCTAAGCTCAATATTTGCATCCTCTAACTCAATCTGTCGGTTGTTCAGCTCTATAGATGAGGCCGCCTGCTTTTCCGTATACTCCGTAATGCGATCCTGCACATGCTCATATTCATTCTTCTCATCCTCCACCTGCTGCTCCAAAATTCCCAGAGCTGCCGAGGAACGATTATACTCGGATACATTTTTATTATCTCTTGTAATGGCATCCTGATAGCCATAACCTGCGGCGCTTCCTGTCAGCTCTGCCTGCTGATAGAGATCCTCCAATTCCGCCGCATCATAAGTCAGAAGCGTAGAGCCTGCCTCCACCGTATCGCCCACCTTCAGATCAAACTCGGAAACCGTAGCCGATACGGGAGAAAAATACGTCTTTACCTGCTCCGACTTCACGCTTCCGCTTCCCTCGATGGTCTGTTCCACCGTTCCCTGGTAAGCCTCCGCTACGCTTACGACCGGCAGAACCTCCGGTGCAAAAAGCTTCGGCACAATATTCAAAGCCAGAATCACAACTACGATCCCGCCGATAATCAGACGCTTTCTGCGCTTTTTCTTCTGCTCCGGGGTCATTTCTTCCGCCCCTTCTTTCTTTTTCCAAAAGAAAAGGCGTTTCTTCGGCTTTCCTCCCAAATCCTCCTGTAAGGAATCCTCCCACTCATCCAGGGGGCTTCTCTCCTCCACTGTCATTTCCGCTTCCTGCTCATTCTTTTTTCTTCTAAACATCACCGATTCTCCTCATTTTCCATATCAGATTGAAGCTGTTTTCTCAGATTGGCATACTCAATTCTGCTCCAGCGTTTTATCAGATTCTATCTTTCCGTCCATGATGCGGATCACCCGCTTTGCCTGAGCCGCAATGCCGTCGTCGTGGGTAATCAGAATCACCGTTCTGCCGCCCACATACAGCTCTTTCAGAATCTGCAAAATTTCCTTACTGGACGCCGAGTCCAGATTACCCGTAGGCTCGTCGGCCAGTATCACCGGCGGCTTGGCTGCAATGGCTCTTGCAATGGCAACCCTCTGCTGCTGTCCGCCGGACATTTCATTCGGCCGGTGATTGAGACGGTGGGACAGGCCCACAATCTTAAGGGCGTCCACCGCAAGCTTATGACGTTCCCGTTTGCCCACACCCCTGTAAATCAGCGGAAGCTCCACATTTTCAATAGCCGTCAGATTGCTGATCAGATTAAAGCCCTGAAAGATAAAGCCAATCTCCAGATTGCGGATATCCGACTGCTCATCATCCGTAAGCTTGGAAACATCCTTTCCGTTCAGGTAATATTTCCCGGAGGTCGGGACATCCAGACAGCCAAGCATATTCATCAGCGTGGATTTGCCGGAACCGGACTGGCCGATGATAGCTACAAATTCTCCTTTGTTAATGGTAAGGCTCACATGGTCCAGCGCCCGCACTTCATTTTCTCCCGGATTGTAGACCTTGCAGATATCGCTTACCTCCACGAGTGCGCTCATACCGCTCCTCCTTCTTATTTTTTCGTTCCGCAATATTCTTCCCCCACACCTTGGGCCGAATCTCCGGCCGCAAATACACAGATTTGAAAATGGATTCATATACTAAAAAAATATTACGGCTTGCTGCAAAAATATCTTCTTTTGTATTACTTGAATAATACAATAACACATTTATCCATAAGATCAATAGATTTCATAAAATCTTAAGTTTTAATTCCCAATTTCTTCATTTCCCAAAAAGTTACTGTTCACTCCGTGACCAGTAACACACTTCGCAGGATTACAAGGAATCCACATCAAAACACGGTTCTAAAAAGTATAACGAAAACAGCTCGTCTTTTTCTTCATACTTTTTCATATATTTTATAAAACCCTGTTTTATCTTCATTCCATACCCTCAGAAAGACAAAAGGCAAGCGTCCTCTTGTCCGCGAGGATATCCCCATTGAATCTGCATAAGGAGACCTTACCATGAAAAAACTTTTGATCGCCGGATACGCCGATTCCACCGTCAATTATCAAAACGCCTTCGCAAGACTGGGCGCCTCCTGTGACACCTTACCGCCCAAAGCCCCCTCTCCCGCTCCCTGCCAGACAAAGCCGGCGCCTCCCCTCTCCCTCCCCCGGCTCAGCTACTGTCCCTACGACTACGACGGCCTTATTCTTCCCGGAGGCGGAGACATTGCCCCGCCCCTCTTCGGAGCCGCCAACGAAGGCTCCCGGGACATCGACGAACAGCTGGACTGCCTCCAGCTTCGGACACTGGATTCCTTCATCCGGGCCGAAAAGCCCATCCTCGGCATCTGCAAAGGACTCCAGATCATAAATGTCCACTTCGGCGGAACCATCCTCCAGGACTTGCCGGAAGCCTCACAGCTCGTCCACGCATACGCCCCGCCGCAGCCAACCGCCCCTTCCGCAAATATACATAATAAGATCCCCGCAATCCGCAAAAACGGCGATAAAATCCACCCCACAAAAGCCGCAGGAGGAACCTTCCCCGAGCGTCTGTACGGAAGCTCCCCCATAACAAACAGCGCCCACCACCAGGGCATAGGCGCTGTCGGCGACGGGCTTTTAGTGGCTCAATACAGCCACGACTTCGTTATCGAAGCCATATACCACGAACGCCTGCCCATCCTCGGCGTCCAGTGGCACCCGGAACGCATGTGTTTCGAATACGCCGACATCCGCATGGAAAACGGCGCCGACCTGCTCCGCTATTTCCTTTCACTGTTATAAAAAAACTATCTACAAAAGCACCTTCCGAAAATACCTGAGAAAATTCCCCCCAATCACCCCCGCAAGCGTATCCTCCGTCATCCCGCGCTCCAAAAGCCTGGCGCTGAGCATCACCATCTCCCCGTGATGCAGCAAAAGATCATCCTCCTCCGTCTCAAAGCAAAGCCGCGGCGTAGCAGCCGAAAGCCCATTACAGAGATCAAACCCCAACCCCACATGCTCCGCCCCGGCCACACACACCATATGCTCCACATGCCGGCAAAGGCACTCAAGCGCCTCCTCCCTTGGATAAGGCGCAGCCCCTGCAATCGTTCCGCAGGCATTCACGCCAATCACCCCTCCGCAGGAAGCCAACGCCGCAATCTGTTCATCCCGCAGATTCCGATAATTCTCATGCACGGTCCAGGCATCCGAATGACTTGCCACAAACGGCCTCTTGGCACACTCCAAAACATCCGCAAACCCATCATTATTCAAATGGCTCACATCCACATACATCCCAAGCTCCTCCATCTTCGCCACAGCCTCCCGCCCAAGCTCCGTCAGCCCTCCGCGAATCTCCTTCATCTCCCCCGCCTTACAGCACCCCCTGGCAAACACATTCGGCCGGCTCCAGGTAAGCCCGGCCCCCCGCACCCCCAGATCATAAAAAGCCCGAAGCAGATAAAGATCCCCCCCAACCGGATCAAGCCCCTCCAGCGACAAAAGAACCGCAATCCTCCCATCCCGCAAAGCCCCTTCCAGCTCCGCCCGGCTCGTCACAACACCAATCACATCCCGCACCGGCTCCAAATCCTCCCGAAGCGCCGCAATCTGCGCCATCGCCACATGCAGCCCCTTCTCCGGCAGATCCCCCGAAGCCACAAACACCGAAGAAACACAAACATTCACCCCAGCCTCCAAAAAACGCCGAAGATACCTCCGCTCCACCACATCCCGCTCCCCATAAATCCTGCGCCTATAAACCTCCGCCGCCAAATCCAAATGCGCATCCACCACCGGATTCTCCCTATGTACCGCCTTCGCCCATTCCACCAAAACCTCTTCCACAGCCAATCTCCCCTTTCAAAATTCTAAAACCCCCATCCCAACACCCCACCCAAGTCAGACTTCCCTACATACCACATCCCCCCACTCAAGGCAAACTTTCCTACATACCACATCCAAGGCAGATTTTCCAACGTACCACATCCAACCCCAGGCTCCGAGACAGGCCGGGTGCTGAGGATTTTCCTATATCCAGTGTCCGGCTGTTTGGCGACAGATGTCTGATACTGGCGAACTTTGTTCAAGATCTGAAAGGGCAAAGCCTCAAAAACCTCCCCACAAAGTCCGCCAGGAGCAGACAGATGTCGGCCAAACCGTCCGAACACAGGATATGGAAAATTCTCAGCGCCCGGCCTGTCTCGGAGCCGTCCACCCCTACCATCCTATGCCCATTCCCCCAAAAAGTCACACCTCAATCAAGAAACTTTCGGAAACACAACCGTCACCGTAAACAAGTCCGCATTCAGCTCCACCTTAAACGTCCCCCCGCAAGCCTCCGTAAAGCTCCTTGCAATGGAAAGTCCAAGCCCGCTGCCGCCATCGGTCCTGCTTGCATCTCCCCGCACAAACCGTTCCGTAAAATCAACGCCATCATCAAGCTCCACCCCGGAAGTATTCTTAATATTCGCCACAGCCACACTCCCCTCATCCGTCAGGGTAAGAAAGATCCGCGACCCATTCAAAGAATACTTAAGGGCATTCTGAATCAGATTCTGAAATACGCGGTAAAGCCTCTGCCCATCCGCCACAATCATCACCGGCTCCTCCGGAATCGTCGTCCGCATAGCCAGCCCGCTCTGTGAAATCTGCACATTCATATCCGCAAGCGTCTGCCGAAGCAGCTTCCCAAGATCCAATTGTTCCAAATTCACCGGCAGCTGATTGGAAGCCGCCTTGCTCACCTCAAACACATCCTGCACCATCGTTTTCAGCCGTTCCGACTTCTCTCCCAGAATCTGCACATACTCCTTCACATGCTCCGGCAAATCCTCCTGCTTAAGAAGCTCCACATAACTCACAATCGAAGTCAGCGGCGTCTTAATATCATGGGACACATTCGCCACCAGCTCCACCTTCATGCGCTCACTCTTCGTCTGCTCCCGAAGGGCCGTCTCCATTCCCTGCTGAATCTCATTGAGGTTCTCCGCCGCCGTTTTCAGATCCGCATCCTCCGGCAAATGAAGCCGCCCGGTGAGATTTCCTTCCCGAATCGCCGCGATCTGATCCGCCAAAGCCCCCAAATCCTTCGCAAGCTCTTTATTCCTGCGCAGATTCCAAACCCCGGAAACCAAAAGCAGCACACCGGAAACCAAAGCCAAAATCAATAATACAATTCCCGGCTCATTCCAATAAAAATCACGGACACGGTAGTATAAAGCCGCCGTAACGGAAAATACGGAAAACAGCACCGCAGGCACAAACACCTGACAATAACGCTCCACCATCCGCCTCTGCACGGAAAGCTTCAGTTCCTTCGCACGCATACTGCGTATCACCGGACCCAAAAGAGACTTCCGATTTCCCTTATTGACCCGCAGATCCAAGACACCCAGATAAACCATCCAGAATACTGCCGTAAGGAACGCTCCTCTGACGGCAAGCTGTCCGGCATAATATCCAAGCTCTTCCATGCTCATGTATACGCCGTCCTCATAGAGCCATATAAGCTCCCTGAGAATCTCTCTGCCTCCCGTAAACAAAAATACAAGCGGAACTCCCACAAACAGCATTATCTTCGGCTCCGTCCAGACACGCCCCAAAAACTTGCCAACGGCCGCATCCGCCCGGCGCTTATCCTTCCAAAGAAGCACCGACAAGGTCAGCAAAAAGAGGGCCGCAAGCAGCTTCCATTTTACCGCCTGATAACGCTCATAACGGCTTATCTGCTGCTTCTCCATCCAATAAAGCCCTCCCCCGCTCTGCACTACTCCATACTCCGAATAATTGCCTGTAATATAAAGCTTCGGATTTCTGGCTGCCGCCATAAAAATCACGGCATCCTTTGCGGATTCATCCACATTAAAATTCGTATAGCCCGGCACATACCAAAGGCTGTCCTCCGTATACACGCCGTCCCCATAGATATCCAGCTCCCGGCCGTCCTTGCTGATACGCACCTTTCCGTCGCCCTTTTCGTTGTACCACAGGCAGAAATTATACTCCTCCTCTGCCGGAAGATACCCCTGGAAATCGGGATTGTTAAGCTCCTGTCCCACCTTAGGCTCCAGCTGCTCCATATTTGTATAAAGAAGCTTTCCCTGGTAAATAATGGCATAACGGAGATTCTTGTCCCTGGCATATTCCTTCATATAGGCTTCCAGGGCCTCCTTTTGATTCTCAGGCGCTCCGTTATCTGAAACTCCAAATTCCCGTTTCAGCGCATCCAGAGTGTCGTCCGCTATGCCGAACTCCCTTTGTATCTCCTCCCATCTTTCGTCTGCAATCCCCTGTTCAGCCGGAATCCCTCCTGCGACGGCCTCCTCATCCTCCGAAGCCTCAACACTAGGCTTGTCCTCATATACCGCCTCCGCCTCCTGCACTACGGTTGCAGTTCTCTCGGGATAGTCCCACCAGACATTGTCATAATAACCGTCATAATACCTGTCATAAAAATAATAGCTGTCCCCCTCGAAGCACACTCCGTAGTTATTCCATCCCTTGCCGCCGGTTGCCACGCCAAGCAGCTCCTCCAGACGGCTCGACATATAGAGACGGAAATCAGGATGTTCCTGGTAATCGGTTCCTATGCGGCTTTTCAGGTTTTCCGGTCTGCTGCCGATAAGACTAAGCATAGACAGGAAATTTCCAAGTAACAGGGTCATTCCCAAAAAGAATGACGTAAAGCTAACAATGATTCTCAATTTTCTCCATTTTGTATCCAATTCCCCACACCACCTTTAAATATTCTGGCTCCTTAGGATTGAGTTCAATTTTTTCCCGAATGCGCCGAATGTGGACCATCACCGTATTTTCCGGGGCAAAGGCTTCCTCCTCCCAGACCCGCTGGTAGATTTCCTCCGCCGGGAAGATCCGGCCCCGGTTCCGCATCAGGAGATCCACGATCTTCGTCTCCGTGGCGGTAAGCTTCACCGGTTCTCCGTCTGCATAGAGGGTGCGCTCCTCCATGCAGTAGCAGAGGCGGCCGTTGTGTATCTCGTCTGCCTGCTGCTGTGCGTGGATATCTCCCAGGGATGTGTACCGTCTCAGATGGCTTTTCACCCGGGCCGCCAATTCTTGGGGATTGAAAGGTTTTGACACATAGTCGTCCGCTCCCATAGAAAGCCCCAGAACCTTGTCGGTGTCCTCGCTCTTGGCGCTCAGGACAATGATTGGAAGATTTTTCCGCTCCCGGATTTTCATTACGGCGGAAAGTCCGTCAAGCTTCGGCATCATCACATCCATGATGATCAGCCTTACCGGATGCTCTGCCACAAGCTCCAGGGCTTCCATGCCGTCATAGGCTTTCAGCACCTGGTAGCCTTCCTTTTCCAGAAGAAGACCTATAGCCTTTACAATCTCCCGGTCGTCGTCCACCACCAGCACACATTCGTTCATTGTTGTTCTCCTTCCTTATGCATGGACTGCCGCAAAATAACCTATTTTGTATCAGTCACATTCTTCAAGCCTGTATTTATAGTAGGAAATATTTCTTACAAAAGGATCGTGATATTTCTTACGGATTTCTTACAATAAAAGTTTTTGGAAAAATGTGCTACCAAACCAGATGTACATCGTCCTTATTAGCCGGGTTGACTGTGACCGTAACCTCCTCCATTCCCGGAGTGTCGAAGGATATAATCCGACCCTCTTTCAGATTTTCAAGGAACAGATCCTTGGCTTTCATCATCAGTTCCATATCGTCTTCCTCCGAAACCCAGCGCCACAGCAAAGCAGCCTGGTTATTTTCCTCTTCCCACACGGCATGAGGCAATATCCGCTCTCCATTGTAGGTTGCGCGGAAGCGGACCGTATTTTCCGGAACGGCTTCGTCTGTCAATACTTCCTCCTGTTTCCAATTGTACCAGCCTGTAATACAGACGCTTTCTTCTCCCGGCTCGAACTTGACGTCAAAATTTTCCGTCCGCATATCCGTCTTTCCCAGAAGCTCTTTCCCTCCGTAGGACAGAGCGGAAAATTCCGTAATCAGGACGCCGGCGCCGATTCCTGTCAGCAGAACGCCGGCGCAGAAAACTGCGATTAATATTTTATGCATCTTTTTCATTTTCTTTCTCCTATCTATAGTCGCTGCGCGACGGCACTAAAGGGTAAAGTCACTTCGGCACACCTGTAATGAGAGAAACTTTTACTCGAAAGGGCACTCATAAAAGTTCCTCTCGTGCGCCTTTGCGACTTTACCGTTCGGCTAAAAGTATTTCTTATAAACACTTGAGATTTCTTAGCCGGACTATTTCGGTTCCGTAATATCCCAATCAATACACTTCTTCCGCACTTTTCTGCCCTTGTGCTTCTGTTTCTTGCTCCGCTGTTTCCCGTTTCTCTTTTTCCTGCTTCTCCGTTTCCCGCTTCTCTGTTTTACGCTTCTCTGTTTCCTGCTCCTCTTTTTTTCTGCGCAGTATCAGGCTGTAAGAGCCGCAGCACAGAGTTCCCATGCACAACATTCCGCCCAGGCAGATAAGCAGCATTCCCACCATCGGATAGCCCTGAGGCAAAAGCACCAATATGGTTCCTACACCTGCCAGCGTAATCAGCGCCATGCCGCCGAAAAACAGCGCCATAAACAGCCAGAGCAGATTCCAGAACAGGCGTATCCACCAGATGCAGAAGGCTGTGAACAGTTCCCATGTCTTTATAAGTCCCCGAAGAAAGGCTGAGATCCATCCCCTTTTTCGTCTTTGTGCTATGTTCACGGTTTTCACAATATTCAAACTCCCCTCCTCTTTAGGCATCTGCGGGGTGCGGTCCATATGATTTACCGGAAAATCCCCTGCTTCCCTACCTGTCAGGCCGGTATCCTGCATATGTATAAAAGCTTCTTCCGTTTTTCCATCTTTTGTTCCCGTGCCTGCCTTTGAAAAAGGCTTCCATACCCACAAGGCCAGCGCCCGGCATTTTCTGCCGCACCAGTGGAAGCATCTGCTGATTCCGTGTATACAGGCTTTTGTTTTATTTTTCAGAAAGCTTCCCATTTTCCGAAACTGCTTTCCTGTATCTTTCATTTTGTTCCATTTGATTTCCGGCTGATAGGAGGAAGATTTTTTGTCAAATTCAGGCTTTACATGATAAGCCTCCAGTATCTCCGCCGCCAGCTCCCGCATGGAACCGAAGTCCCGGATGGCCTCCTCTTCGCTTAAGCCCTTCTGAAGCTTCATATCTATGTGCTGTGCATATTCTTCCAGTATGTCTTCCTGCTCCTGATCCTCCAGTATCCGGAGGTATCCGCGCAGCTCTTCCAAAAATATCTCTTTATTCATGTTCTTTTGCCTCCTTCAAAAATCGACTGACCCTCATCTGAAATTCCTCCCACTCCCCTTCCAAAGAATCTCGGTAGAGGATTCCCGCGGCGGTGAGATGATAATATTTCCGCGGCGGACCCTCGGAGGATTCCCGCAGATAGGTTTCAAAATAATGTTCGTTGGTGAGCCTTTTTAAAAGCGGATAGATGGTTCCCTCGTTCACATCAATGACCTGGGAAACCTCCTCCACCAGCTCGTATCCGTACATATCTTTCTTGCGCACGGATTCCAGAACGATAAGCTCTAATACTCCTTTTTTAAATTGTGGATTCATGCGCACCCTCCATTCCAGTTCCGTAATACCGCTCACAGTACACCCGTATGAAATCAATTTCCAGTCACAAATGCGTGTGCCTGTAAATTGATTTGTGCACTTTGAGCGATATTACTGTTTCCAGTTCCGTAATAGCGCTCACAATACACTCCTATGAAATCAATTTCCAGTCACTAGCGCATGTGCCTGGTTTCCCTTATGATAACTGATGCACGGAAATTGCGATGCAGTTGGTCTTGCTTATGCTATTATATTACGCCAACTACTATGTAATGTCAAGTACTAATATTTTAAAAGTAGTTACGCCTTCTTTTTCCGGTTGACAGTTTTGTCTAATAGTGTTAGACTATATTCGTCTAATATCGTTAGACATTTTATGTCTGCGGGCAGGAATAAAACTATAAGGAGGAGCACAATGGAACCTTATAAACTGGGAGAAATGGAACAGAAATTTGCCGATTTGATTTGGAAACATGCGCCAATTACCACCGGAGAACTGGTAAAGCTATGTGAACAGACCTTTGAGTGGAAGCGGACCACCACCTACACCATGCTGAAACGGCTCTGCCTGCGGAATCTCTTTGAAAATGTAGGCGGCACCGTGGAAATCAAAACAACCAGAGAGGACTTTCAGGCCGCTCAGGGAGAACAGTTTTTGATGGAGAATTTTGACGGTTCCCTGCCGCGCTTTCTCACCGCATTTTCCAGAAGGAAAAAACTGAGCAGCCGGGAGGTGGCGGAGCTTCGGAGGCTGATTGAAGCGTATGAGGAGGATACGGAAGGAGGAAACCCATGATGGAACAGATTTTTATCCATATTTTAAATATGAGCCTTACGGGAAGTGTGATTATTCTGGCCATGCTGATTGTCCGGCTGTGCCTTGGAAAAGCCCCCAGGATTTTTTCCTATGCTCTCTGGGCCGTAGTGCTGTTCCGGCTTCTCTGTCCCGTATCCTTTTCCGCGGATATCTCTCTTTTGGGTATCCTGGAAAAAAGTGCTTCCACAGAGGGACGAATGGAATACATCCCGAAAAATATCGGATATCAGACGGAGCCTCAGGTCAGTCTGCCTGTTCCCGGCGTCAGTGATGCTCTGAACGCTTCTCTTCCGGCCGGCAATCCGGCAGCTTCTGTCAATCCCCTGCAAATCTGGCTGTTTTTCGGCGCATGGATTTGGATTCTGGGAATTGCGGCTATGCTGATTTACAGCATTTGTTCCCTTCTTCGTCTTCGCAAAAAGCTGAAAAAGGCTTCCCATGAAGGAGGGAATATTTACCGGATGCCGGGGCATGGGACGCCCTTTGTCTATGGCCTGATCCGGCCCCGTATTTATCTTTCCCAGGCTCTTGACCCGGAGGAAGAGCGCTATATGCTTCTCCATGAGCAGATCCACATCCGCAGAAGAGATCCTCTCTTTCGGATGCTGGCTTATCTGGCTCTCTGCCTTCACTGGTTCAATCCCTTTGTCTGGCTGGCCTTTTTCTTAAGTGAGCAGGATATGGAAATGTCCTGTGACGAGGCTGTAATACGCCGGCTCGGAAGCAGCGTGAAAAAGGAATACTCGGCCTCTCTTCTGGCTCTGGCCTCGGGCCACCGCATGGTGAAGGGCCTTCCCATTGCCTTTGGAGAGGGAGACACGAAAAACCGTATAGAGCATGTCCTTCAGTACCGGAAGCCTGCCCGGATTCTTGCGGTTGCCGCCGCTGTCGTCTGCGGAATACTGGCGCTTCAATTTCTGGCCAATCCGAAGAATCCTGAAACGCAAGCTGATGAAGAAACTGTGTTCTATGGTATTGTGGCTTATGCGGATATGGAGGGGGAAACGCTTCCTATGGTCGTGCATGTTCCCCGTCTTGGAGATATGGATATTCCTGAGGCGGACCGTGTGGAGCCATATATAGAGATTGATTTTGACGGACTGGAGGCCGGGGATCTCATTCGCATTACCTTTCCAAAGGGAGAAGAGATCTCCATTATGGAAACTTATCCCGGGCAGTTTTCCCACAAAGCCGAGAAAATCGAGGTGATGGGGCGCGGACCCTTTGCTTTGCAGCCCGGGGAGGGAAACTGTTATCGTTTTGCCCTGCCCCTTGGTATGGCGCCTGAGGCGCAGCCCGGGGATTTGCTTGATATCTACCGTCAGGAACCGGATAAGGACGGACAGATGCAGGAGGCGGAATTTTTACATTCCGTGGAAATTCTGGATGTGGCGCCGGAGTATTCTCAGCTCTGGGTAAATATGCTTCCTGAGGAGGTGGAAAGCTTTCTGCCGGCATTTGGCTTTGGGCTTCGGTGTGAGCTTGTAAAATCAGATTCGGATCAAGCACAGGGGCAGACGGAATCCTCCCGCAGCGAGAGTTCTCCTTCCGGTTTTCAGGATGAAATGCTGTCAGATATGTCGATTCCCTACCTGTCCAGGTCGGATCTGGAAACGCTTTTGGCCAGAGAGGATTTGAACGGGACCTTCCGGCTGAATATCCAAAGCATTTCCCGGAGCGCTATGGGGATTGACCGCTATGTGGTGAATAATATGCTTACGGAGGATTCCGTTGATGAGCTTCCCTTTCTTGCATTTGCCGGGGACTGTGTTTTCCGGGTGAACCGGGCGATGAATGCGGTTCACTATGAGGATGTGGACTTTGAGGAATTTGCCGCACTTGCGGAAGACGGATTTTCCTGGATCAATCCGCTGTGCACCCTTCGTTTTGAGGATAATGTGATTACCCATGCGGCTCTGGAAAGTGCATGGTACGGCAGCGGGATTGCTTATGAGCCGTTTACCCCGGATACCTGGTATGCGGATATTCACGGCTTTCCGGAAATGGAAGGGATAGATCCGATTGAAACGTATTATTCCAAAGTATATGACGTAAAAGCTGATTTCGGAGATGGGGACGGGCTGGAAACGGCTGAGGTTTATACGGGGAATATCGGAGACGGGGACAGCGGGATTGTGCTTTTTAAGAATGAAAACGGGGACATTCTATACTCCGAGGGCGCTCATACTGCCCGGGCCGGATGGAATAACATTTATCTTGGAGAGCGGGACGGGACGCCTTTTCTGATGCGGGTGCACAGGGAGGATCGGGATACCTATGGCGGGTATGTTTATCAGGTATTTCGCTTAGGAGAGCACGGGGAGATTCTTCAGATTGCGGGAAGTTCTTTTTCCTTTGATCAGGATCGGATTCCTTACGATGAGGAGGTCTTTCATCAATGGGAGGGGCAGATGAATGAATATCTGGATCAATGCCGGCTGCTGCTGAGTACGCAGGATGGGGAGGTGAGGACGGAATAGTCTGCGCCTGACTTTTCAGGCGCGCCCCAGCAGCCTGCAGAAATTCCCATAGAGAATCTTTTCCATCACATCCTCCCCCAAGTCAAAGCTCAAAACCTGCTCCACCGCGTCTTTTGGCTTCCACATGGGAAAATCGGAGCCGAATAAAAACCGTTCCGGCCCGAAGCGGTCGAACATGCGGTATACCAGCTCTCTCGGCACAAGAGGAATGGTGCTGGAGGTATCATAGAGAACATTCTCCGGCTGCGGATGATTGAGAGATCTCTCCCAAACCGTCCACCCTCCGAAATGAGCGGCAATCACCTTCAAGTCCGGCACCTTCCGAAGAAGATTTGTCAAACGCTCCGGAGAAGAAAAATCGTAGCGGTCATCGCCCATATGAAACAGCACCGGCAGCCCTCTTCTGGCGATGGAACGGTACATTTCAATGCCGCAGGAGGCATCAATGGGAACCTTCTGAAAATCGGGATGAATCTTAAGTCCCCGAAGGCCAAGCTCTTCCATCCGATCCAGCTCCTCCTCATATCCCTCCATTCCCGGATACAGAGAGCCAAAACCGATAAAGCCGGGATGCTCCTGGGCGGCCTGGGCCAAAAAGGTATTGATGTTGTGCACCTGTTTCGGCGTAGTCGCGGAATTGCTGATTACGCAGCGGCTGATGCCGGCCTGGGCAAGCTCTTCCGCCAGGCGGTCTGTGCTCGCGATGGTATAAGCGGTTTTGTCGTAAAATTCTCCGATGGAATGAGCCGCCTTTTCCGCCAGCTTATCCGGGAATATGTGTACATGGATATCTGCTGTCTTCATAAAAATTTTCCTTCTCAGTCGCGAAAATGATATGGTTGTTTGTAAATTTTATATAACTACATTTCTTCCTCAATTCGGATATTATCCCCTTCTCTCAGCTCCTGCTGGAACAAGCCCTGCACTCCGTTTACACTGAGGACAATCCGTCCCTTGGGCTGCTTCAGATCAATCCCGGAATACTGAATCATATCCATCAGAAAATAGGGGGTTCCGTCTGCTTTTCCGGGCAGGCTGATAGGCATACCGTTCAGATGAAAATGTATCTCCCGCGGCCCTGGGGACATTGCTTCCTTTTCCGCATTCCGGGACATTGAGGCGTTTGCTGCCAGGACGGAACGCTGTGCAAAATTTCCCTGGGGATTCAGAACTGGCTTTGATACCTCTTCTGTTCTCAATTCCTCAACAGGCTCTTCGCTTTCCGCTGCTTCCGATACGTCTGTTGTTCCCACAGGCATATCTGACTTTGCAGCTTCTGCTGCCGGCTTCGGCATAATTACTTTTTGCGCTTCCAATACTCGTTCCGGCATAACTATTTTTTCTGCCTCCGGTGCAGCTGCCTTTTCTGTATCCGGCGTTCTCATTTGCATAACTGCTTTTTCTGCTTCTGATGCATTTCCCGGCACAGCTGCTTTTTCTGCTTCTGGCACATTTCCCGGAGCAACTGCCCTCTTGACTTCCGGCACACGTTCTGCCGCAGCCATTTTCTCTTCCGGTGTTCTCGCCGCGGCAACCGGTTTGTCTGCTTCTAAGGTTCTCGTCAGTGCAGCTCTCTTCCCGGAATCCAATGTTGTCTCAAGCCTGGCTGTCCCTCCCGCCTTTGCCGCTTCCTGCGCTTCTGCTGCCTCTTCCGCTTCTGCCGCTCCCGAAGCTTCGTCCGTCTTCTCTGGCTCCGCTTCCTCCCCGGGCTTACGCATCACTATGGCATCGCCCATTTTCAACTGTGTTTCCAGATCCGCAGACATTCCGTTCAATGTCAGCTCCACGGCGTCCGCCGCCCCTTCAATATCGCCAAGACAGGCCTTGGCCGACACGCCGGATACAGCCGGTGTAAAATCAATCTCATCTCCGGCCTGGATAATCTCCGACAGCCGGCCTTCCTTTTTATTGATAAACAGAGTTGCCGGCTCCACGGGGGTGCCATAGAACACCTTGCGCCTGCCGTTCACCGTCACAACCAGATTGGCGCCGCTGCGTCCCATAATATCAAGAAAGCTGAACCCGTTCATCATCAGAAGGTTGAGAGCCGTAAAGCTTCCGCTTCGGAACAGATTGGCCGGCCGGCCGTTCAAAATCACCCGGAAGCTGGCATTAATCAGGTTCAGTCCCGAAGAAACTACGATTCCAAGAGGCGTTGCATACTCCGGGTTGTTAAGATCGTATTCATCGGAAAAAGCGCTTGTTCGGAAATTATTTCCGGCTATGGCAACACGCTTGGCATCCATCTGCAAGGCTGCCGTCAGCCCGTCCTTTACCCCCGTAAGCTTACTGCCGCCGCCTGCCAGAAACAGCGCTGAGGGTGCATTTCCGTTAATCTCCAGTATTTTTTCCGCAATTTCACGGCAAAGAAGATCCGTCGTATCCTGGATGCACTCCAAAAGCTCCTCCCTGGATATGCTCTGCTCAAAGCCTAAAATATCCGTAAAGGTGATTTCCTCCTGCTGATCGGCCTGGGCCTTCATGGACTCCGCCATCTGGAAATCCACCAGGTACTCTTTCATCAGGGTTTCCGTCACTTCGTCACCGGCCACGGTCGCCATTGTATATCCCGTAACACTTCCGTCCGTACAGGCGGCAATATCCGAAGTTCCCGCGCCAATATCCACCATCACCAGATTGAGAAGCCGGAGATTGGCCGGAATAGCCGCATTGATAGCCGCTATTGGCTCCAAAGTGATACTTGCCACCTCCAGCCCGATTTTGTTCATGGTGGTGTAGAGGCTTTCCACTACCTCGCTTGGCAGGAAGGTCGCTATCAGATCCACCTTCACACTTTTTCCCCGGTGATCCTTCAGGCTGGAAATCATATATTTGTCCAGATAATACTGACATACCGTGTAGCCCACCAGGTAGAAGCGGCGTCCGTCCTCTGCGGCCCGATTTTCCGCATCAAAGGCTTCCTCCGCCTTACTGATAGCTCCTGCCTCCAGGCGGCTGATTACCTCGTCGTCTATCAAATCCGTCCCCGGAAGCTCCATCTCAAATTCCGCCCGCTTCGTCCGAAGAGCACGGCCTGCTGCCGCCACGCATACGCGCTCCAGCTTAAAATGCAGCTTGCTTTCAAGCCTCTGCTTTACTCTCCCGGCCAAAGCCGCCACCTTATCTATATTCTCAATCTGCCCGTCTACCATTGCCCGTTCCGTATGCTCTTCTTTTTCAATGGCAATGATTCGGATCTTTTCATTCTCCACCGTTCCCACCATTCCGATGATGCTACGGGTTCCGATATCCAGAGCAAACACCGTCTGCTCCGCCTGTATTTGCGCCTTTTTTACCTGTACTGCCGCCATACTTTCCCTCCTGTGCCATTGGGGAGGACCTATGCCTGCCCTCACAGCTTTCTCTAAGGACCATTATAGTAAAATCTCTTTTCAATGTAAATGTTTTTCTATAGGAACTTCTTTAGAAAGCATTTGTCAGGAGTTGAAAACCTCAAAATAAGCAAAGAGGCTGTGTTTTCGCTCTATTTGAATGTCTGCTTTCCGGGACATCAAACAGCAGAAATCCACAGCCTCTGCTTATTACAATTTTCTCTTTTTAAATTTGTTTTATCCTCTCCAAAGCTGCCAGAGTATTCTCGTAAGAGCCAAAGGCAGTCAGACGGAAATATCCTTCTCCGCTTGGGCCGAAGCCAGATCCCGGTGTTCCGACTACGCCCGCTCTCTCCAGCAGATAATCAAAAAATTCCCAAGAAGTCATATTTTCCGGTGTTTTCAGCCAGATATAAGGGGCGTTGACTCCGCCGGATACGGTATAACCGGCAGCTTCAAGACCCTCGCGGATAGTTTTGGCATTTTTCATGTAATAGGCTATCTGTTTTTTTAACTGAGCCTTTCCCGCATCGGAATAAACTGCCTCGCCTGCCCGCTGGATAATGTAGGGGGCGCCGTTGTATTTTGTTCCGTGACGTCTTGCCCAAAGTGCGTGTAAGGATATATCGCCGCATTTCAAATCTTTGGGAATGACCGTATAGCCTAAGCGCACACCGGTAAAGCCGGCATTTTTGGAGAAGCTTTTCAGCTCTATGGCACAGCTTCTTGCTCCCTCACATTCGTAGATGGTGTGCGGGACATTTTCTTCGGAAATATAGGCTTCGTAGGCGGCATCGTAGATAATGACCGCTCCTGTGCGGTTGGCGTAATCTACCCATATCTGTAGCTGAGCCTTGGTGACAGCGGAGCCGGTGGGGTTGTTGGGGAAGCACAGGTAAATGAGATCGGGCGTCTCTTTGGGAAGCTCCGGGGCAAAGCCGTTTTCGGCCAGACAGGGCATGTAGATTATGTCGCTCCACATCTCTGTTGCCGGATCGTAGGTTCCTGTTCTGCCTGCCATAACGTTTGTGTCTACATAGACGGGGTATACGGGATCGCAGACGGCAATTCGGTTGTCTGTGCTGAAAATCTCCTGGATGTTGCCGGAATCACACTTTGCGCCGTCGCTTACAAAGATTTCGTCGGCTTTGATGTCGGCGCCCCGCAAGCGGTAATCTCCCTCGGCAATGGCATTTCGCAGGAACTCATAGCCTAAATCCGGGGCATAACCGCGGAAGGTTTCGGCGCTGCCCATTTCGTCTACTGCGCTGTGCATGGCTTCTATAATGGCCGGAGCCAGGGGCTGGGTTACATCACCGATTCCCAGACGGATGATGTTTTTCTCCGGGTGGGCCGCTGTGTAGGCGGCTACCTTTTTGCCGATGGTGGAAAAAAGATAGCTGCCTGGGAGTTTTAAATAATTTTCGTTTATCTTATACATTGCGGTGAGACCTCCTGTTTCATTTCTGTAATATTCTTTTTAGTACGCTGGAATAAAATCGATTTCCAATTATAATGCTTTGTTCACTGTAAAACTTTTTACTGTTTCTAATTATGCAAAAATTTCAACGCAAAAAAGGCGTTCTTCTCCCTATATCGAACGCCTTTGCTCTGTTTCAAAATATAACAGTTATGGGGAGCTTTGTCAATAAAAAATTAAAGGTTTTCTTCTGTCTTCTGCTCACAAGCCCCCTATTGAAAATAGCCCGGATTAAAAATACTTTTTATCTCTGTTCCTGATACCAACGGATAAATTCCTCTTTTTTGTCCTTAAGCTGCTCCCCTGCCTTCTCCAAAGACAAAATACTCTTGTCTACTAATTCAGCCAAAATCTCAAAGCTTCCAAGTATCATACCTTGCTCAATTCCTTGCTCAATGCCCTGTTCAATTCCTAATTTCATTCCCTGTTCAATTCCTTGCTCAATTCCTAATTTCATTCCCTGTTCAATTCCTTGCTCAATTCCCCGCTCCAAGCCTTCCTCAATCGCTTCCTTCCGCAGATATTCCCGTTCCGCCTCCTCGTCATATTCTTCCAACAACATTCTACGCACCTCCGCCTGACTTCTCCGCAAAATGTCCGTCAGTACTCCATGTGCCAGACAGTACTCGATTGCCTGTCCCAAGGCCTTCTCCAATTCCATCCCTCTTTGAAGGTTCCTGCGGATTTCTCCTATAAACTCCGCATACTCCTGCAGCCTTTGGCATTTCTCCATCAGTTCACGGTTATGTCCGCTATTGATATTTAAGATTAGAGCACGACATTCCAGCGCAGGCTCACATCCCTCCCGCCCGGATTCAAATGCCTCCGATAACCGAAGTTCCATCTGCTCCGCTTCTCTTTCCAAGCCATTGTAAAATACAATGTAATTGGGAAACGGCAGAGGAATACGTGTATTCCCGGACAAGCGATACCCTTTGCTGTTGATGTACCGCTCATACAGCTCCGCAAAATACAGCAGCCCGCGCAGAGGCATATTTGGGTTCCACGTACTCTGATGCTCATAAAGATTCATGGAAGCACCCACCAGAAAGGAAAGATCATTTTTCATTTTCA
>OFGP01000212.1_pt1 | contig 63702 bp, 50 predicted proteins | sample 1521781 | NCBI WGS metagenome assembly OFGP01 (sample SAMEA3504113, study PRJEB24116) | mouse gut metagenome | biome: mouse gut; feature: mouse-associated habitat; material: faeces | place: Denmark | collected 2011
TCGCGAGCTTAGCATCCGTTACGTTTTTATAGAGCGAAAGCGCGGCGACGAAGAATTATTCCGGGCTGACAGCCTCTCTGACTCCACATACTTTCTCCGGAATCTGAAAATTGATTTCCGTGATTAAATATTAATCATTCTTCCCAGCGCACGGTTTCCCCCTTTTCCACTTCTTTCGAAGCAGATAAAATAATTCTGCTTTCCTTATCCAATGCCCCTTCCCCTATCGCCGCCCAGTTATCATTTTTATCTGTTACCCTTACATTTATTTCATCCACGTAGTATTCCTGCCCCAGAATCCCTTCCCGCTCCTTCAGTACATAAACATAATTTCTGTCATTTTCCGAATGCACCGTATCAGCCGGAAGACAAAAACTGTGTTTTTCTCCGTTCTCAGACCGGGAAACTGCCCCTGACATCCCCGGCACCCCGGTTCCATCGGGAAGGGTGATAAGGGCCTCATATTTTTCAGGATTGCCTTCGCTCTCGGCCAGATAGTCTATTTTTGCCTCCTGCTCTTTGCGGTTTCCTTCCAATTTTATCAGAACCTGTTCTCCTAAACCGATATACTTTTTCTGCTCTTTATCAAGCACGACCTTTAACCGGCAGGGAATACTTTCGTCGGACAGAAGTAAAACCGCCGTATCCGAAATCCTCTCCCCTGCTCCGACTGCCACTTTCGTGACGACACCGCCATAGGGAGCCCTCACTATTCCCTGATTATCCAAAACCTTTTGATATTCCTGCAGGCTTTCAGAAAGTAATCTCTGTTCCAGTCTGGCAGTTTCAAGCTCCGTGGTAACCTCCTCCGGCAGAAGAATATCCTCCACCCGCCGCCGCGCCTGCTTTACAGCCTCGTCCCGCGCCGCTTTAGCATCCGCTTCTCCATATGCGGCGCTTTGAAGCGCATCTTCCAATTCTTCATCTCCCCCGTTTTCCTCCCAATCATTTTCCGCCTGAACGTAGCCTTCCAGCGCCCGCCCCACCTGAGTATCCTGCAGACGCGACGTGGTATCGTAATCCTCCCTTGCCCGGGCGAGCTCCAGCTCTCTCTTTTGTTCTTCAATCGCCTGATTTTCCAGGATTGCGCTGATTTGCAAAGACAATTTGGATATTTCGTTTTGCTTTTCTTCCATCAGTTTCTCTATATCCGCCAAATCTACCTGAAACAGCGCGTCTCCTTCCTCAACCCTCTCTCCCACCTGAACCAGAACCGAATCAATCCGCAGCCCCGGCAGAGCGGCAACCGTCTTTTCTCCCCCTGCCTCCACAATCCCTTCCGCCTGCACCTTATGCTCTATGTATTTCGCTTCCGGCTCGCAGGTGCTTACCACAAGAAGCCTGTAAGCGTACACACTTTTGGAAATCAAAGTGCAGATAACCATAAATCCCAAAAAAACCGCAAATCCGGTGATAACCTTTTTCATTCCGCCATCCCTCTTTTTTCATAGATTCTTATGCCTTTAACCCGGAGTAAATAATCCCCTGTTCCAGATAATCCTGCCCTGCTATAAACACAAATACTGCCGGAATCAGCGTGATTACGCTGGCGCAAAACGCATATCCGGCCATGCTCCAGGTAATCTCCGGCAGATATAAGGATAAGGGCCAGAGCGCTTTTTCCTCCAAAAATGCCATAGGCTGCTCCATCATATTCCAATATTCCAAAAAGCCCAGCACCATAGCCGAGAGCAGGCCGCTTTTCCCAAGGGGAAGCCCCAGCCTTACAAATATGGTAAGCTCCCCCGCGCCGTCCATCCTTGCCGCCTCCAGCATCTGGGGCGGTATTCCCCGAAATCCCCCATAGGATAAAAATACCGGAAAAGTGGAAAACACCGCAGGCAGAATAATCGCCTGATGGGTATTTAAAAGCGACAGCCGGCTCAAAACAAGATAACCTGACAGCATTGTCACCTGAAAGGGCAGAAGCATCAGCACCACATATAATGTAAAAATAAAGCCGCTTCCTTTTGCCGGATACACCGCAAATCCCCAGGCTGAGGGGACTGCCACAAGAAGCTGTCCCAATAAAATGCAGGCGGTAAGCTTCATGGAATTCCAGAACAGGACAAAAAACTGAGGCGTTTCAAACAACAGTTTTTTATAATTTGCAAAGGAAGGATAATCAGGCATCAGCTTCCAGCGGATAAATTCCGTTCCTTCCGTAAATACTGTGCCTATGTATTTTCCCATTTCCAGCCTGTCCATTAATGAACCGGACAGCAAAAGAAGGAGGGGGCCTGTTACCAGCGCCGCCGGAAAAAGAAGCAGCGCCGCCGCCCCGCCTTTTTGAAGCCCCTTTCCAATTAACCGAAGAAATCTCATTGCCTTATCTTTGTCCGCCCTCATGCTATGCCTCCTGCTTATCCCACAATTTCTGCAAAAGCAAATTTACCGCCATTAAAATACCGCCCGTGCACACCGCTGCCGCCGCCATCTTATCCAGCTCCAGATTTACAAACCAGTTATTGAAAAGATGCTGCAAAAGATAAATACTTTTATCAGGATAAGCGCCTGCCGTCAAATAGGCCTCCCGATAAATTTTAAAGGAATTGAGAAAAGATAAAACAACTATGGTATAAAGGCTTCCCCTTAAATTGGGCAGAATAATATACCGCAAACGCTGCCACTTTCCCGCGCCGTCCACCCTTGCCGCCTCCGAAAGCTCTGCAGGGATTCCGCCAATTCCCGCAAGCCACAAGATTACCGTATAGCCTGTGTTTTTCCAGAGATAGCTTCCTGCTAAAACCCAGAAGGCGGCGCCTGAGCCCAGATAGTCCCTATGTATCTCCCCCCACAGCCCTGTCGTTTCCCCCAGGCGGGAAAGAAATAAATTGAAGAACCCCTGCCTGTAAAACACCAGCTTCCATACCAGAACAACCGTAGCCGTAGGCATGGCAAGGGGAAAAAGGAAGATGGATTTCATCCACTTTCCGCCCTTGAGCCCGTTCAGCAAAAGGGCAATGAACAATCCCGTAAAAACCAGGAGGGGAATACAGATGACCGTAAACCTTACCGTGTTCTTTACCGCCAGCACAAACGCCTGATTATGAAAAATTGTCCCGTAGTTTTTCAGGCCGTTCCACTGTCCTGTCACCGCTGTGGTAAAGGACCGCTTCACCACATCCGCAAAGGGAAGCAGCACAAAGAGCAGGATTCCCGCAAGCCCCGGAAATACAAACAGGCCAAAAAACCTTCTTTTCTTTTTTGCCACGAGTTCATCTCCCTTCTCTACTCAGACATATAAATGGCAAGCTGATTCCTGATTTCCTTAAGCGTCTCCTCAAGGCTCTGGTTTCCCCGGATATATTCTTCTCCTTCTTCAAATATTGCCTGCTCAAAAACAATATCCGCCATATAAGGCGTATCCGCCGACTCCATCCGGTTTTTCAATGCCTTCAGTTCTTCTTCCTCAGGATAATATACGTCCAAAGACACCTCTACTCCGTCCTCATCCATCATCGCCATAGAGCCGTACTGATTATTTTCCCCAAGCTCCTCCTTATCCACCGTAAGCAATTCATCAAAGGCCGCCTTATTTATTCCAAATCCCCCTAATGACATCTGAACCTCTTTGCCCATAAATTCCTTCAGAAAATCCTCCGCCAGCTCTTTCTTTTCCGACGCCGCATTGATTCCCAGAATGGTATCCGGCGCAAAAACATTGCTGCATTGTCCTGCCATAGGCGCCAGAACCGTATCTTCAAACCCTTCCGTCTTTGCCGCGGAAGTAATATCGTAATAGCCATAAGGGTAAGTAGTCATTCCTGCCATAAACCGGGTATACTCTCCCACATAATCCAAAGTGTTTAATCCGTAAAATCCAAGATTATACTCCCAGTTTTCTCCAATCTCCTCCGCATACCAGTCGCTGGTTGACTCAAACCTGTCCACCCACTTCTGACCGATTCCATCCATTTGCGCATCATAAATTCTTTTCATCTGCGTCAGAAATTCTGCTACGGCGTCCTCGTCGATTTCCCCGTTTTCCTTTTTCCATGCAGGCTCGCTGGAAACCGAAAAAATCTTCATAAGCGCTATCTCCGAGCATGTTCCTAAAATATCTTTCTCAGGATAATCCTCACGCATTTTTTCCATTTCATCCGCCACAGCCGACAAATCTTTCATTTGGGAAACATAACCCTCTCTCCCCAGCATAACAGGAAATCCTGCCTGCATCGGAACCATATAGACGCTTCCCTCATGGGCAAACGCCCTGACCAGATTTTCAAAGAATTCCTCTTCTTTAAAGACGCCTTCCAGAAACTCATTTAAGTCGAGTAGCAGCCCCTTTTCTATGTAAGAATCCACAGGCAGTCCGTCCATCAAAAGGACATCCGGCCCCTCTCCCGCCACAATCCGGGTATTTAATTTCTTTAATGCATCCTCTCTGGTCACCCCGCTATCTTCCCCTCTGCCGACCTCATATTCCACACGCACATTCGGATTTGCTATCTGATAGAGCGAAATTGCCGTTCTCATTCCATAGCTGTCCTCAAGACTGTACACCTTAAGACATTCCTCCGGCATAGACGGCATATCGGGATTATAAGTAAACCTCACGGTCTTTCCGCTGTTAAAAACAGCCAGAAACACATCATTTTCCAACATCACCATACCCTTTATCCCATACTTAGGGCTTCCTAAGCGGGACAGACTTCCGTCAATTAACTGCTCCATCTCCTCCTGCCCTGCCCAATGGCGGTACAGTCCCCTGTCGCCTGCCAGATACAGCTCCTCCTCTCCAAAAAAGTAGAAGATATCATACCAGCTTCCGCCGTTAAACTGCCTGTCGCTCCCATTGTTCTTTACAAAGTCCGAAAGCACGCCGTCCTCCACATACTCCTCTTTTTCCATATCATAAAGAAGCGGCGCCTCAAAGTCGTATCCGTCTATCAGCATGATATTATCCCGGAACTGTATCAGCATCGGCCTGCCTTCCGCCCTGAGAAATTCCTCGCTGCTGCCGTCCTCTTTTACCTCATAAATAATATCTCCAAGGGTAGTTATAAAAGCTCTCCCTTCCCCGGTCAGCCAGATTCTGTTGGCATACATTTCATCCTCTGTCAGGGAAAGGGAAACCGGAACTACCGTGCCGTCCGCCCTGACCAATGCGCATTCCGGCGACAGGTCAAACACAGAATCTGATTCTTCCGAATTTTCATCTTCCCCGCTCTCCGATACCCCTTCCGCGTCCCCGGACAAATCTTCTTCCCCGCCCTCTGATAACCCTTCTTCGTCCCCGGACAAATCTTCGCCGTCTTCTTCTCTGCCTTCTTCTCCGTCTTCTTCCCCTTCTGTAGAGGGAACCTCCTCATAATCATCATAGATAATGCCTAAAGTACCATCTTCGCCCACTCCCAAATCCATGATATAAGCGTTTGCCAGTTTTTCTTCCAGATACTTTGTATTTTCGTTTTCCCACGAAACTCCGTTGTCATCTGACACCCATATTCCTGAAGACGCATCGGTAATCACGAGCCTTCCGTCGGAAAATCTTTTCATTTTCCTGACATTTGCCAGCTTATCTGACAGGTCAGTTTCTTCCTCCTCATAACGCCCCATAGCGATATCCGAATCACCGCTTCCATTTTCTACCTTTTTTTCATTTTCCGCAAAAGGAAGACTTCCTTCATTTGAATTTCCACAACCCGCGGTAAACAAAATTACTGCCGCCAAAACCAGACTCATTAACCTTTTCCTTATTTTTCGTGCCATTTTTCCTCCTGTTCGCCTGCTTTGTGCAATTGCTTCCGCACTTTGCAGGCCATTTTCATGTTAGTCAACACCCTGCGGCAGCCGCCAAATGTACATGCAAGTAAACCCGCCCGGCTCGTTGCTCACAAAAAACGCGACTACTACAATAGTCTTTCAATTAGACTATCACAGTAGTCGCATTCTGTCAATCCGCTTTTTTATAAAAGAAATTACCAATAGGAACGGGCATAAGCCCTGGAATCCTTTTCGGAGAGCTGTACCAGCCCGATGAGCGTCCCATCGTCGCTATATTTTGTAATCACTCCCATATTGCCGTTTCCCGCGCCTGCTGCTTTTGCAAACACTCTTCCCGAAAATCCGTCTCCATCCCGGTTTTGATTATCCGCTAAAAAGTAAACAGGCTCTCCGTTAAAATAAAGCTGATAGTCGTCGCCTTTTACTTCTCCGCTTAACCCATACATCTCAAATTCGCTTATCAATCCGCCTATCGTTTCTTCCATGCCTTCATCCGGCCCTGTCCCCTCATAAACGGTGTCCTCCACAGCTTCCGCCGACACTGCTTCCTGCACGACAGAATCAGGTAATTCCACTGTGGAATCTGATGTCACATAAACTGTCCCTTCCGACTGCATTGCATTATTTGAATATACCCGTGTTTCCAAAACAGAGGATTGCTCTGCCACCTCTGTCGATGCTTCTGCCCAGGTAATGCTTACCCATTCAGGCGTATCTGACACGACATATGCCCCGGCTGTGGATGCCTCCGCCCCATCCCGGGTATCAGAAACAGTGTTGGTGATAAACACCGTGAATGCACTTGTCAGGGCAATGACGGCCGCCAATATGCCGATAAAAGTCGTCTTTTTCATTGTCATCACCGCAACGATTCTTTCTTTAACCGCATTTTTCCCAAATCCCAGCCCTGTCTGAAATCCCATATTCCTGCACCGGGCAAGCGATAACAGTGTAAGCGCATACTCCTGCCTGCAGCCGCCGTTTCTCTGCACCACCGTCTCATCGCACAAAAGCTCCATATCCCGGTTAAACAAAACATACATCACCCACACAAGAGGATTAAACCAGTGAACGCAAAGCGCCAGATGGGCCGCCAGCTTTTTTATATTGTCATGATTTATAATATGTGTCAGTTCGTGCTGCAGACATAAGCTTGCCGCTTTTCCCTCTTTTAAATACTGCCCTTTTGGAAAAACCACTGCCGGGCGAAGCAGACCATAGGTTACAGGGGTTGCAGTCCGGTCGGAAATCTGAAACCTTACTTTCCCTAAAACCTTTAAGTCCTTTTCCCTTATTCCCTCCATTGCAAGCAGCTTTTCCCGCTCCTGCTTTGGCATGGGCAGCCCTTCCCGGAACAGGCGGCTGTCTCTGTTATAAAGAAAAAAGGAACCCGCCAGCAAAATAACGGTTACAGTCAGATAAACCACCGCCGCTGCCTTCCTTAAATCAACTTCTGATTTCTCTGCAATATATAACGCGCCCGAACCGCCCTGCATGGTCGCTTCTTCTCCTGCCGTGCCTGAAGCTTCTTCCCCTGCCGTGTCTGAAATAACATACGTTTCCGTTTTCGCCTCCACGGACGTTTCTCTCACGATAAGGCTTCTGAAATCTGCCAAAGGCTCAGGCAGCGGCAGCGGAATGGAAAAAGGAATCAATAATCGCAAAATTGCAATTTCCCAGAGCAGTATCATCACTTTCTTGGGCAGCCGGTGTATAAATAAAGAGCGAAACAAAACAATACCCAAAATCAAAACGCCCGCCGCAACGCTCATCTGTATCAAATTCATTCCTGACTCCTTTCCCGGCTTAAATCATCAATCATTCTCTTTAAGGAATCAACCTCCTGATTTGACAGCTTCTTCCCATCTAAAAAAGCAGCGAAAAACTTCTCCTTAGAGCCGTCGAACATTTTATCAATCAGCTCCTCTGTTTCATAGTCCTGTACCTCCTGCCTGGAAATTAACGGTCTGCAGATAAACCCCGGCTCCTCCCTCCTGACCGCGCCCTTGTCCACACATTTTTTAATCACCGTATAGGTGGTGTTTTTGTTCCACCCCGTCTCCTCCTTTAAAATCTTTACCACCTGCCCGGCAGAAATTGCGCCCTCCTGCCAGAGCACCTCCATTACCTTCCGTTCCGAATCAAATAATTTCATCTTAATCTCCATTCCGCAAAGCCGCAAACCTCAAATTTGTGCCCGCCCTGCCCCGGTTGTTCTCCTTAAGTTAAAACGACTACTGAAATAGTCCTTAATTAAAGACTATCACAGCAGTCGTAATATGTCAATTCTAATTAATGCAGCCACTCGGAAACCTCAACTTTTCAGATTCCGGTGAAATGAATATTGCCAAAGAGGATGTCAGCCCGGAATATTTCTTCGCCACTATTTACAGCATTAGCGTCGCTATCAGGGGCATTGTCGCCACCGACAGAATCGTGGTCAGCGCAACCCCTTTGGAGGCCGTCTCGTAATCCCCGTCATACTGCTGGGCCAGCATTGCGTTCATACTCCCCACCGGCGTGGCCAGCATTACCATACACACCCCGAGAATTACCGGATTTTCCACAAACCGTGCAATAATGAAAATACCGGCTATCGGCACGAGTAGAAGCTTAATCACAGAAAAGACAAGTAGCTTTCCATCCGTAAAAAGCCTTTTCACATCCATTACCGCAAGGGACGCGCCGATAATCATCATGCTTAAAGGCGCTGTCAGATTGCTCAAATGCGTTACTGCATCCTGTAAAAAAGCGGGTACTTTCATATCAAGCAGATATATAATTATCGTTATTATACAGGAAATCATACCTGGATTTAACAATTCTTTAAATGCAAACGAACCCTTCCCCCTTTCCGTTTCTTTATCTCCTCTGATAGACGACACGCCGTAGGTGTAAATCAGGACATTGTAAATAATGACAAAGGGAGTTGCGTAGAGAAGCGCGCCGTTTCCATATAGCGCGGTAATCACCGGAAACCCCATAAACCCTATATTGGAAAAAACCGTCATAGCGCTGTAGGTTCCCCGGGCTCTCTTTTCAACCCTAAGCGCCCTGGGCAGAATCACCCCCAGCAACAGGAGCGCCGGGTACATCACGCCCATGATTACGACCGTTGTGAGAAGTTCTTCTCCCCGGATTTTTTCTTCGCCCATACACGCCGTCAAAACCAGCGCCGGATTCGCCACATTCACCACAATAGACGACAGCTTTTTACTCACCTCGTCTGTAATCAGCGACTTTTTATAACAAAAGAATCCAACCCCCATCAGCAGAAAAAGCACTATCATTTGTTCCAACAGCATTTCCGATTCTCCTTACTTTCAATATTTCCGACGCTGCTTCCGCTGGAAGCTGCAGCACAGATGCCGGATAATACTTCAAATTTTTCCGTAAATCATAACAGAGGCGTTGATTTTCCCTTTCCTGCTCAGCCCCTGACCGCCGGAATATTCAAATTTCCCAAATCCCCTCACGTTCACCACATCATCTTTTTTTAACTGATAACTGTTATTTTCGCACTGTCTGCCGTTCACAAACACCTTTTTCTGCCGAAAACAATCCGCCGCGTCTCCCCGGGACAGCCTGTACACCTTCGCCACCACCCCGTCCACACGCTCCGATGAAATCTGAATGGTCATCTCCTGCCTGTCCCTGTCTGTCAGTTCAGGCACACCCTCCGCCCTGCTGCACAAAACCGGAGTGTGCTTCACCTTGCTTAAATTTTCCATAATAAAATCCGCCATACTTTCCAGACAGAAAATATAGCCCGCATTGTCCGCCAGAAAAATGTCCCCCAGCGTACTTCTCTCTATCCCCAGGTTCATAAGCGATCCCAGAAAATCCCTGTGAGTCAGCGTATCCGCAAACTTTTCCGCCGCGGGTCTTGCCTGAATACATGCAATTGGAAATTCCTCCGCATATCCAAACTCCTCCTCGCTGCCAAAGCGGAGCATTACCCGCTCGCAAAGCCCGCTCCCGCCCCACGCCGTATGAGGAATGTAGGAAAGCTCCTTTTCCATCTCATAAAAACAGGCCATATCCGCAAGACTCAAAAATCCGGTGAATGTAAACTGATTATTCTGCCAGGACTTTTGAGCCAGCTCCCTGAAACGCTTTTTCAGTAATTCTTCTGATTCCATTGGTTTTTCCCTTCATGCCAAAAGAGGCATGCTGCATGAATTTTAAAATACTCAATGCAGCACCCCTCTTTGCATCACAAATATCACTTTCCGCTGCAGACGCCAATGCCAGATAGCAATAGCCCGTCTGCCTGTCCAAAATCATTTTCAGATAAATCCTTTAATCAGCGATATAGGTAGGCGCATTTTTAGGGCTCTTTCCCTTGATAACCTTATGATAATAATTGTAGGTCATAGCCTCCCTGTCGCCAAAAAGCTCCGCTCCCTTTACCTCGCCCAGAAATACCGTATGGGTCGCTGTTTCCATCCTGTCAATCACATCGCAGACAATATAGCCGCAGGCATCGGAAACCACCGGAAGATAATCCCTCACCTGATATTCCACCTCGGAAAACTTGTCGTTATCCTTCCCCGACTTGAAGCCGAATGTTCCTATGATAGAAGGGGTTGAATCCTCCGCCATAATGGAAATCGCAAATTTCCCGGTCTCATTGATGCACTTGTTCGTGTAATTGTCATGATTAATGCTGACCGCAATGGTAGCCGGCGACGAGGTAATCTGCATGGCGCTGTTCGCCGTACACCCTGTAGGTCTGCCATTGTCCCATGTGCTTACCACATACACTCCGTAAGAAAGCTTGTGAAAAACATTTTTATTCATAATTTATTGTCCGCCTTTCCGCTTTGCCGTAGTTTGCTCTTTTGTTGATTTTAGTTTACCCTTTCTTCCGGTTATTGGCAAGTGGTAATCTGGCTTTCCGACGCAAGTCGTTGATTATGCCCAATACATCTCCGTTTCTTCATCTTCAAAAATCATATTGGTTTTCAGGAATTCAATTAATTTCCTATTCTTATATATCCTTTAATATACCCTTCCGGCTTCTCCTTCATTTCCCGGAAGGCCCTGTTGATTTCTGAAAGGGAATATTCATGTTTCATCATCGGTTTTACATCAATTTTATGATTTTCAAACATTGCAAGTGCCTGACGCATAAATTCCATCTGCCTCCTGCTCCGGCGCTCATGGGCGTTAATCACCGTAATTGCCTTCCAGTTCCACAGCTTCATATCAATCTCGCGTCTTCCTCCGCTCTGATGAAATCCGACCACCGAGAGCACGCCATGGGGTCTTACCATTTTTCCCGCCAGCTCCAGACCTGCCGCTCCGCCTGTGACTTCCGCTACGACATCCACCCCGCGGATAAACATTTCATCATTCCATTCATCCACAATATATTTGCCCGGGAGTCCGTCAGGAAGATAAACTTCGTCAGCCCCGAATTTTTTCGCAAGCTCCAGACTTTCCTCTCTCACATCAATCGCTATAATTTTCGCCGCGCCTTTCAACCGCAATAGCTGCATAAATCCAAGCCCCATATAACCGCATCCTACAACAGCTGCCGTATCCCCTATATTCACAGTCGTTCTGTCCGCTCCGCTGACCAGACACGACCATGGCTCTCCAATTGCTTCTTCATCGGTCAGCTTTGCCGGAACTGGCAGAGCCATATCTTCTGTGGATACCGTATATTCGGCAAAACAATTTCTGAACAGGCCTGTAACTCTGTCTCCGGGCTTAAACTTACTGATTCCGGCCCCTGTTTTTTCGACGATTCCCACCGGCTCATGACCAAGAATCTGCCCCACAGAATCGCCGTTTTTCCAATCCGGGTATTCCGACAGGCAGGTTCCGCAAACCAGCATCCGAATCAACATTTCATTATCCTTTATCCCGGGAGTCATAACCTCCTCTATTTCCATGTGTCCCGCACCTCTTAAAACCGCTGCTTTCATTTTTCACCTGTCCTTTCACTGTACCCTTAAGTCAGACCTTCTGTAAACGACTTCTGTAAGGTTAAATATAACACAATATTATAAAAAATAAAGCCTCCCACACTATTTCTTGACACAATATTAAAATTGTAATATTGTATTTTTAGCAACTAATATCCAATGGCATCCGCCATATGCCCGTACGGACACGGCATCCGGCTTACTGCCTGCGGAAATAAGCGGGGAAGCCGTCATGTCGGTCTGTAGAGCCGCAATCGTCGGGAAGGTATTATGGTAAATTTTGTTATCGGATTGGAGTTTTTTGGCATTTGCCTTACGTTTATAGCTTTGCTGCTTCTTCTTAACGGAGAGGGAGCCAAAGAGCAGAAGCTGCTGCTCATCATTATGTGCGGCTCACTGGTACAGAATGTGGGTTATTTATTGGAGCTGACTGCGCCTACGGTGGAGGCTGCCATGACAGCAATAACGGTGGAAAATGTAGGCTCTGCTTTTGTGGCGCTGTGTTATTGCTGGTTCATTTATATTTATTGCTATATTACCCCGCCGAAAACGCTTTTAAGAGTTCTCTTTGCCATCAGTTTTTTCGCTTTGCCGTCGGTATTTTTCAACTGGCACGGCCTTTTCTATCAGGATGTCCGGTGGCTGGCGGACGCAGACGGTTTTTATCATGTCAGCATCACCTATGGTCCGTTGTACGTGGTTTTTTTGTTCAGTCGCATTATTATTCCCTATATCCTTTGCATATACACTTTGCTGCGCGCTATTCATGAACGTTCGGACCGGCAGGTAAACCGGCAGTATTTTACAATCCTTGGCATCTCCACTCTGCCCGCCCTTATGCTGATGGCCTATGTCTTAAAAATCGTGAAGGTATTTGACCTGACTCCCGTGACGCTGGCCATTTCCATGTCCATGGTGGTTATTGTGGTCTGGAGCCGCCGTAATTATGATTTCCGCCATCTGGCGGCCGAGAAAGTCCTGGAAAGTCTGGGCGACGGTGTCATTGCACTGGATGACCACGACCGACTGGTCAGCTATAACAGGGCTGCCGCGGATATCTTTACTCATCTGCCTGACCACAAGCTGGGCGAAAATATCCGTGTGTTGGAGGACTTCCGCGAGGATATGCTCAACGAAGACATTCCCTGGAGCTTTTCCATCAACGGGCAGCATTACGAGAGTCACAGCAAGCATATTATAGATGAAAACGGAAAGATTCAGGGCTGCGTAATCCTGATTCTTGATATGACCGACATAAAAGCCTATATCAATGAGATTAAGCGGGTGCGGCGGCAGGCTGAAAAAGCCAGCATCGCCAAAAGTGAATTTCTGGCCAATATGTCCCATGAGATACGGACTCCGATGAATGCAATCATAGGCCTGAACGATATCATCATGGAAGAATGCGGGGATACCGAAATTTATGCCCATGCCAAGGACGTGCAGTCTGCGGCAAAAAGCCTGCTGGCAATCATCAACGATATTCTGGACCTGTCCAAGGTAGAGGCGGGCAAAATGGAGCTGGTGTATGTTGATTACTACATAAAGGTTATGGCGGATGAAATCATAGGAATGATGGATATGGCGGCTTCCCAGCGGGGCCTTATCCTGAAGTATGAGTGCGACCAGACGATTCCCTGCCGTTACCACGGCGATGACGGCAGAATCAAGCAGATTCTGATAAATATTTTAAGCAATGCCGTAAAATTTACGAAAAAGGGCTATGTGCGCGCATACATTACCGGAAAACCCGGAAAAAATGCGGACGAAGAACTGCTTATTTTCCATGTTGAGGACACCGGCTGCGGCATCCGCGAGGAAGACCTTGGCAATATCTTTGATGATTTCCGCCAGGTGGACTCCAAGCGGAACCGAAGCGTGGAGGGCACCGGACTGGGGCTTGCCATTGTAAAGCATCTTGTTGAAATGATGGAGGGTACTATTGATGTGGAGAGTACCTACGGCAAGGGAACGATGGTGACTATTACAATTCCTCAGAAAATCGTGGACCGGCGGCCTGTTTCGGAAATGCCCGAGCTCCCGCAGGCAGAACAGAAAATTACGGATATGTTTACCGCTCCCGGTGTGAAGGTGCTTATTGTTGACGACAATGTGATAAACCGCAAGGTGGCCCGGGGGTTCCTGAAACATTACGCTTTCGATTTGACCGAGGCGGAAAGCGGGCCGGAGGCTATCGAGCTTGTGCGCTCCGACCGGTATGATATCATCTTTATGGACCATATGATGCCCGGCATGGACGGCATCGAGGCGGCGGAGATTATCCGCAGCGACTGCGGCGAAAACGGAGCCGCCCCTGTTATGGTGGCGTTGACCGCCAATGCCATGGAAGGTATGCGGGAGCATTTTCTGTCGAAGGGTTTTCAGGATTTTATCGCCAAGCCTCTTGACAGGAAAGAGCTGAATCAGCTTTTGCTGCGCTGGATACCGGAGAAATACAGGCAGGGGGATGAGCCGGAGGCGGAATCCAGACCATTAAACCCGGAGGAATTCCAGATTGACGGGGTGGATATGAGCGCCGCAATGCAGTATTACTCAGGCGACGGGGAAGGCTTTGCCGACCTGCTGGAGCTTTATTGCCTGGACGGCAAACGCAAGACGAAGCTTCTGAGCGAGCTTGTGGAATCGGATATGCTGCGCTACCAGATAGAGGTGCACGGGCTTAAAAGCGCATCTGCCAATATCGGAGCCATGAAAGTTTCGGCTATGGCCCGTGAGCATGAAAATGCCGCCGCGCAGGGAGACGGGGAATTTATATCAGAACATTTCCCGGCGCTTCTTGCGGAATACGAGATTCTTCTGACAAATATCGGGCAGTTTCTGGAACGGCGCAGGCAGGAAAACAGCCGGAAAGAAAGGCTTCCGGGTCTGCCTGTGGAAAAGCTGCGGGAACAGGTTGCGGCGGCTTTGGAGGAATTAAAGCATTTCCGCTCTCAGGCGTGCGCGGAAAGGGTTGAGACGCTGCTGCTTCATGAACTGCCCGGCGGACTTGAGGAACGCCTTTTGCAGATACGGGAACAGCTCCGGTTATATGAGGATGACTATGTGGAAGAACTGCTTGGCCAGCTTTTGAGCATACTTGAAAAGGAGGAGGAAAATAAATGAATCAAATAAGAGGCAGAGCTTCTAAAAAGCGGATTTTAGCGGTGGACGACGCCGCAATTGTCTTAACGCGGATTTCAGATACCCTGCATAATGAGTATGAAGTGATAACCGTCAATTCAGGGGTACGCGCCCTGAAATATCTGGAGCAGGCAAAACCGGACCTTATCCTGCTGGATATTCAGATGGCGCAAAAAAACGGCATCGAAACCCTGCGCGAAATACGCGCTATGGAAAACCGGGCTGATATACCGGTGATTATGCTTACCGGCGTGGAGGATAAGGATTTTGTCCTGGAAAGCGCCAAGCTTGGCATCTGTGATTACATACTGAAGCCCTTTCATTCCAATGATTTACTCAAAAGAATCCATCGTGTTTTCGAGCCGAAAGAACAGAATTAATCAGCCTGTGACAAGGAGAGGAGATTAGCAGAATGAATACCGCTATGACAAAGGAGGAACTTGAACAGCTCCTGGACCAGGCTGTGCAGGATGTGACGGAGCGCACCGCCGGCGTGCGCCTGCATCAGAAAGACCAGTCGCCGGGAGAAGACCTCTGCACGGTTCAGATTACCTTTGACAAAGGTTTTCGCACCAGTCTTACCCTCTGTGCCGATACCGGGCTTTTGTACCGTATGGCATGTAATTCCTTCCATGAGGATTCGGTCAGTCCCGAAGACCTGGAGGAATTCAGTAAAGAATACTTCAATGTACTTTGCGGAAGGATAGCCGGCGCCATGTTTCGGGCCACACAGGTTCCGGCTCATTTCGGCCCGCCCGAGTTTTACCGCGGACGCTACGAGCCTGAGGGGCGCGAAATCCAGTTCGTGCTCACCTATTCCGACGAGTGCTGCGGAGGCGCGCAGTTGATTCACCATGTACCCCGTTCCGGCGAGAGCGGGGATGTTTCAGGTGATGCCTGAGAGAAGGGAGCATATAAAATGAGCAAACGGATTATGGTCGTAGATGATTCCCGGCTGGTACGGGTTCAGCTGAATGACGTTCTGGAAGGAACAGACTACGAAATCGCGGCATACTGCCGAAGCGGGGAAGACGCGATTGCGCGGTATGATGAAATAAAGCCTGATTTGGTGACGATGGACATCATCATGCAGGGAATGGACGGACTGGACGCCTCTGAGCGTATTCTGAAAGAGCATCCTGACGCAAGGATTGTCATGGTTTCATCCCTTGCCTATGACGATACCTTTGAGAAAGCCAAATCAATTGGCGCAAGGGGATTTGTAGATAAGCCTTTCCATAAGGAGCAGTTACTAAAAGTATTCGAGCAGGCACTGTCTTAACCCTATTATGCGCAAAATGAGGAATACCATGGACATAAAAGACGCCATAAAAAGTATCATAAAGCCGCACGACGGGGACGCTCTCGCCCCCCTTTCCACCGTCTGGGGCGAACAGACTGCGGCGGATAATGTACTGCGCGAATATCCCCGTCCCCAGCTGCAAAGGGAATCCTTTCTCTGTCTGAACGGATACTGGGATTATGCCATTACGACGTCAAAGACCGCTCCCTGCGCCTTTGACGGTAAAATACTTGTCCCCTTTTCCCCGGAATGTTCCCTGTCGGGCGTAAACAGGCAGCTTCTTCCCTCGGAGTTTCTCTGGTACCGGACGTTCCTTCCCGATTTGGAGTTTCTTTCCGGCAAGCGTGTTATCTTGCATTTTGGCGCAATAGACTATCATGCCGGTGTCTACATAAACAGACAGCCGGTGACCTCCCATAAGGGAGGCTATCTGCCCTTTTGCGCCGATATCACCGACTTTTTAACCGATGGACAAAACGAGCTTCTCATAAAAGTCAAAGACCCCTCCGACGAAGGATGCCAGCCCAGAGGCAAGCAGACCCTTCACAGAGGCGGTATTTTTTATACGGCGCAAAGCGGTATCTGGCAAACCGTATGGATTGAGCTTGTTCCCGCAGTTTATCTCAAAAATCTGTGGTTTGAAACCGACTATGACACAGGGGAAGTAACCGCCCATATGGCAGTCTGCGACAAAAACAGCCCGCAGTACGCGTCTTCTCAGGAATCTCCCGGAGAGATTTCCCTGTCCGTTATCTGCAGCGGAAGTGAAATTCTCGCCAGCTCCCTGCCCCTTTCGTCCGAACGTGTTACGCTTTCTTTCACCATACCGCAGGAGCATTTTCACCCGTGGAGTCCCGAAGACCCTTTTTTATATCAGGTACGGCTATCTCTGGGCTCTGACAAGGTGCAAAGTTATTTTGCCCTGCGCCATTATTCTATTGAAAAGCAAAAGGACGGCATTCCCGTATTCTGCTTAAACCACCGCCCCTGTTTCCTCATGGGCGTGCTTGACCAGGGCTACTGGCCGGACGGCCTCTATACTGCGCCTTCCGACGAAGCGCTTATTTACGACATCACAGCCATGAAAGCCCTTGGATTTAACATGCTGCGCAAACATATCAAGGTTGAAAGCGCCAGATGGTATTACCACTGTGACAGACTGGGCATGATTGTCTGTCAGGACATGGTAAACGGCGGGAGCAAATACCGCATGCCCGTTATCAATTATCTGCCCACCCTGTTTCCAAAGCTTTCTCTTAAGGACTCTAACTATGCTCTGTTTTCCAGAAAGGATAAGTCAGCCAGAAAGCAATGGGAAAAGGAATGCGCGGAAACCATTGAACACCTGAGATTTTTCCCTTCCATTGCAATCTGGGTTCCTTTTAATGAAGGCTGGGGACAGTTTGACGCTGCCCGCATAACAGATATGATAAGGAAAAAAGACCCCTCCCGGCTGATTGACTCCACCAGCGGGTGGTTTGACCAGAGCTGCGGCGACTTCATCAGCATACATAATTATTTCCGCCCTCTGTCCGTTACGGAAAAGAAATGGGGCAGCCGCGCCTTTTTCCTGTCGGAATACGGCGGCTTTGCCTGCCATATCAAAAATCATTCCAGTGTGGAGCGGGTATTTGGCTATAAGCGCTTTGACAGCCTTGAGGAATTTGGCAGAGCCTACCGTGAATTTATAGAAAAATCCCTGCTTCCCCTCAGGGAACAGGGACTTTGCGGCGCCGTGTATACGCAGGTCTCCGATGTGGAGGAGGAAGTGAACGGACTGCTCACTTATGACAGAAAGGTCAACAAATTAGTCTGACCTCTGCGCACAACCCGTCAGGACAGGCCCGGCCCTGACGGGTGTCAGTGTCAGTCTCTGCCCCCGTCGGGATAGTCCTGAATCATTCCCTCCATCAGGCTCATATCAATCATAAGCTTTCCCTCGTACATGCCTACCGGAATCTGACCGTTTATTCCGTAAATCACGGGGTAGTTTTCTTTCACAAAGTCATAGACAATTACCTTTTTCTGATAAGGGTCTATCATCCAGTATTCCTTTACGCCGGCCGCCTCATACTTAGCCAGCTTCTTAAAGCAGTCCTTGCGCTTAGTGGACGGGGAAAGCACCTCCACCACAAAATCCGGCGCTCCCATAATTCCCCATTTCATAATCTTCTTCTCGTCGCAGAGTATCAGCACATCCGGCTGCACCATCGTCCTGTCGTCGCAGTCAAGACGGACGTCCACCGGACTCATCATGGGTATACAGTTTCCTTTATTCTCGAAAATAAAATTGGAAATCTGCCGGTAAATCTCACCGCCGATTCTCTGATGGACAAAGGTCGGCGCATCCATATCATAAAGCACGCCGTCTATGAGCTCCACCCGCTTATCGTCCGGCAGCGCATAATAATCCTTTACCGTATACTCTCCCTGCTTCTTCTGCGTTCTGTAAACGGCAGCCTCCTCGCTGACAGACGAAACCCTTTCCCCCATAAAAAAGCCCTCCAGCGCCATCAGCGTGTCGTAGCGCGGCGAGGACGTCTCCCCTCCGAAAATCTTCTGAACCGTCCCCACGGGCACCCCGCTCATGTGCGCAATCTGGGAGTAGGAATATCCCTTTTCCTTTTTTATCCGCTTCATCTCTTCTATCGTCATCACCAGATACCCCCTTTTCCTTTGATGACTTAATTTTAACCGAAATTTATCCGTTTGTCAACCGTGTTCTATCCGAATATTATCCGTTTTTATCCCTTTTATTCCGCAATCCCCATCATCTTATCCAGCCTTCGCCGCACATGAATATATGCCGGTATCAAAAATGCATCCGCAAACAGCCAGGCAAGAGGGCTTGCAAGACAGACGCCGATGAAGCCGAAAGCCGGAACCAGCAAAAGCGCCGCCAGAGTCCTTGCAACCATCTCAAACACGCCGGCCAGAATTGCCAGAACCCCGAAGCCCATCCCCTGTATCATGAACCTGATAATATTCACCAGGGCAAGGGGAATATAGAAGGCGCCGTTAATAATCAGAAACTGCCCCGCCTTTTCCAGAAGCGCTGTTTCCCCGGCGTCCACAAACAACGCCGCCAGATTTGTTCCGAAGAAATACATAATTGCGAAAGCAATGACAGAATATCCTACCCCCAAAACAATACAGTCTTTCAGTCCTTTTCCCAGACGCTCCAGCTTTTTCGCCCCCACGTTCTGACCGCCGTAGGTAGCCATGGTCGTTCCCATAGCGTCAAAGGGACAGCTTACAAACATGCTTACCTTGCCTGCCGCCGTCACGGAAGCCACCACGGCGGAGCCCAGCGTGTTTACTGCAGTCTGGAGAATAACCGAGCCGATTGCCGTAATGGAGTACTGCAGCCCCATGGGAATCCCCATGCCGCAAAGCGTCCATATATGATGGGGATTAAATCGCCATTCCTCCCTGGAAATATGTAAAAGCTCAAACTTCTTCATCGTATAAACAAGGCACAAAACTCCCGAGACAAGCTGCGATACCACAGTGGCGACCGCCGCTCCGGCAACGCCCATATCAAAGGTCAGAATGCAGAGAAAATCCAGCCCGATATTTAATATGGAGGACAGCGTCAGAAAATATAAAGGCGTTCTGCTGTTTCCCATGGCCCGGATAATCCCCGACAGCATATTATAAAGAAAGGTCGCCGGTATGCCTGCAAAAATGACAACAATATAAGCATAGGACTCTGCAAAAATATCCTCCGGCGTTTTCATCCAAATCAATATATTTCTGCATAAAAAAACAACCGTCACCGTAATAACAGCAGAAAAAGCCGCTGCAAGCCACGTACTGTTCGCCACAAACTGCCGCATGCCTGAATAATCCCTTGCCCCGAATTTATGCGCTATGGGAATGGAAAATCCGCTGCACACACCCATACAAAATCCCACTATCATAAAATTCACGGAGCCTGTCGCGCCTACTCCCGCCAGAGCGTTCACGCCCAGAATCCGGCCTACGATAACTGTGTCCACTACGCTATAGAACTGCTGGAACAGCGCGCCGCACAAAAGCGGAATCGAAAATCCCAGAATCAGCCTCATAGGGGAACCCACCGTCATATCCTTTGTCGCACTCTTTACCGCCGCCTTAACCTTTACTTCCTCAGCCATTTCCATCCTCCCCGCAGGCACTTCCGGCCTGCTTTACATGCAAAATTTTTCTCTCCCGCTCGGCTTCGCCTCGCTGAACACGGCGCTCGCCGCATGTGTGTGCAGGCATTCCCGTCCGGCTCCCTGCTCGCGCAAAAAAACCTGTGCGATTATAGCAAGTAAGAGTATAATCACACAGGCTGTAAATTACAATACTAATTTTTTAAAAATAAATTAATTTTTCAGGCGAAAGGATTCTCGGATTTATAAAGCATTCCCTTAGGCTGATTGAAGCCGATTTCCTCCATCGGAACGCCGATATACTTAAACACTTCGTAGAGCGCTTTTCCGTGATGGCCGAAAGCCACCGCGCCGTGATGAGGATAATTCCCTTCAATCAGTACATGACGGTAGAATCTTCCCATCTCCGGGATTGCAAACACGCCGATGCCGCCGAAGGACTTGGTGGCGACAGGAAGAACCTCTCCCTGGGCAATGTAGCCGCGGAGCTTGTTGTCCGCCGTTGACTGGATACGGTAGAAGGTTATATCGCCGGGAACAATGTCTCCCTCCAGAGTGCCGTTGGTAACCTCTACCGGCAGAGACCTTGCCATAATCATCTGATTCTTCATGCTGCAGAAAGCCAGTTTTCTGGAACAGGTGTTGCCACAGTGGAAGCCCATGAAAGTATCCTTATGGGTATAATCAAATTTGCCTTTGATGGATTCCTCATACATATCGGAGGGAACCGTGTTGTTGATGTCGAGCAGCGTAACCACGTCGTCGCTCACCGCCGTACCGATAAACTCGCTTAAGCAGCCGTAAATATCCACCTCGCAGGAAACGGGGATTCCCATTCCGGCCAGACGGCTGTTCACGTAGCAGGGAACAAATCCAAACTGCGTCTGGAAAGCGGGCCAGCATTTTCCGGCAATGGCAACATACTCGCGGTATCCCTTATGGGCTTCCACCCAGTCAAGGAGAGTCAGCTCGTACTGCGCCAGCTTGCTTAAAATTTCGGGCTTCTGGTTGCCCTCGCCAAGCTCCTCCTCCATTTCCTTTACTTTTGCGGGAATTCTCTCATCGCCCTCATGCTTGTTGAATGCTTCAAACAAATCCAGCTCGGAGTTTTCTTCAATTTCCACGCCAAGATTGTAAAGCTGCTTGATGGGCGCATTGCAGGCAAGGAAATTAAGGGGTCTGGGACCGAAGCTGATAATCTTAAGGCTCTTAAGCCCCACGATTGCCCTTGCAATGGGAACAAACCCGTTAATCATATCCGCGCATTCCTCCGCGGTGCCTACGGGATACTCGGGAATATAGGCTCTCACATTGCGGAGCTTTAAGTTGTAGCTTGCGTTCAGCATACCGCAGTAAGCGTCGCCTCTGCCGCCCACCAAATCATTCTGGCTTTCCTCGGAAGCAGCCACGAACATGGACGGCCCGTCAAAATGCTTTGCCAGAAGTGTTTCGGAAATTTCGGGTCCGAAGTTCCCAAGATATACGCAAAGGGCGTTACAGCCTGCCTTTTTGATATCCTCAAGAGCCTGAACCATGTGGATTTCGCTTTCCACAATGCAGACAGGACATTCATAAATGTCCGCCCCGTCATATTTGGCCTTATAAGCCTCCACCAGAGCCTTTCTCCTGTTGACGGACAGAGATTCCGGGAAACAGTCGCGGCTCACCGCAACGATTCCGATTTTTACTTTGGGTAAATTGTTCATTTTACATTCCTCCTATTTAAGTTCCGCTTCGACCCCTTCCGGTACACTTGGTCTAAATCAATTTTCGGTCACATTCTGTGCCCGCAAATCGATTTGTGCACCGTCCGGGCCTTCGCTGTTTTTTAAGTTTTGCTTATTTATCCACGCAGAGATTCTCTCCCACGAGTCCCATGGGGCTTCCCTCCGGTAGCCCTCCCTCCGGGTGTCCTAAGAGCCATTTGTTTTTGGCTGTCAGGTGCCCGTCCTCGCCGCCTGCATGTTCCTTATCAAGCGCAAGGTTGGTTCCCTTGGGAAGTACAATCGTTACCTTAAAGCCCTCGCCCTTTACTCCGCAGGGCGCATAGTGGAGGGTTGTCGCGTAAATTTCCACCGCCGTCCCTCTGGGCAGAAGAAATGCTTCCGCCAGCGCAGTATCGTATGTAAAGTCGTCTGTGATATCCTGCTGGCTTCCCAGAATCAAAATGGCATCCGTTGCCGCCACATTGATTTCGGAATTTCTGTGGTATTCCAGAGCGTTCAGCATGGAATTATGTCCGTTGCAGTAGCCGATTTGGATGGGCAGCTCCCCGTACGTCTTTTCGGTAAGCTCTTTCATCACCGGAAGCGCTTCCAGGGGCTCGAAGCCAGGTACATACTCCACCCCCTCGGGAAGGGGCGTTTGCTCCTCCATGACCTTTACAAGGCCGGAAAAGTCGATACCCTTAACAACCTTTCCGTATTTTTTGAAGCGTTCGTCTGTTACGTCGTAAATCTTCATATCCTGTTCCCTTTCTGTCATATTTAATTTTGCAGACTCTTTTTACTGCATCTTCCGTCTGCTGATTTTCTTATTTTAAGATTTCAAACAAAGGCTTGCAGGCCGGATAAATTTCCTTAAACTGCTGATACCTTGCTTCATATTTCTCAACAAGCTCCGGTTCCGGCTCCACCGTGTCAATAATTTTCACAATCCTGCCGGCTGCCGCCTCCACGCTTTCATATTCCCCGCAGGCTACCGCCGCCAGCATGGCTCCGCCAAGAGCCGGACCTTCCTCGCTTTCAATCACGTCCACCTTTAAATTCAGTATATTCGCAATCATCCTTTTCCACAAGGGGCTCTTTGCGCCGCCGCCGCAGATTTTGGTTCTCTCCAGATGAATGCCAAGGGATTTCGCCACCTCCAGAGAATCCCGAAGCGCAAAAGCAACGCCCTCAAGTACTGCCTGGGTCATATCCGCTCTGGTGGTGTCCATGGTCATCCCTATAAAAGTTCCCCTTGCGTTCGGATTATTATGCGGGGAACGCTCTCCCATCAGATAAGGGAGAAAATATACATGGTTTTCGCCCAGCTTCTGAATGCTCTTTTGCTCCCCGGCATAGTTTTCCGTCCCGATAATATCCTCCATCCACCACTTATTGCAGGACGCCGCGCTGAGCATACAGCCCATCAGATGATAGTGGCCGTCCGCATGGGCGAACGCATGGAGCGCATTGAATCTGTCCACACTGAATTTTTCGGAGGAAATAAAAATCGTTCCGCTGGTGCCCAGGGAAATATTGCACATTCCTTCGCCCACGGTTCCGGTTCCCACCGCCGCCGCCGCGTTATCCCCGGCGCCAGCCGCCACCTTAACGGAGGAAGAAATGCCAAGCTGCGCCGCGATGTCCTCCTTCACCGTTCCCACACACTCGTAGCTCTCGAAAAGCTTCGGCAACATTTCCTCGCTGATGCCGCAGATATCGCACATTTCCTTTGACCATCTGCGGTTCTTTACGTCGAGAAGCAGCATGCCGGAGGCGTCCGACACATCCGTACAGTGTACGCCGGTCAGCTTATAGGCAATATAATCCTTAGGCAGCATGATTTTGGAAATCCTTGCAAAATTCTCAGGCTCCTTATTTTTTACCCACAAAATCTTGGGTGCGGTAAATCCGGTAAAGGAAATATTTGCCGTATATTCGGAGAGCTTTTCCTTCCCAATCACATTGTTCAAATAATCGCATTCCTCGAATGTTCTTCCGTCGTTCCACAAAATAGCGGGCCGTATCACATTGTCATCCTTATCCAGAATTACAAGCCCGTGCATCTGTCCGCCAAAGCTGATTCCCGCCACCTTACTTTTATCCACATTGGCAATCAGCTCCTTCATTCCCTCCATCGTCCGGGTAAACCAGTCCTCGGGATTTTGCTGCGACCAGCCCGGATTCGGAAAGAAAATCGGGTATTCTCTGGAAACAATCTTCCGAATTTTCCCCTCCCCGTCCATCAGCAACAGCTTTACCGCGCTGGTACCCAAGTCAACACCTACATACAGCATAAAAAACCTCCATTCCAGTTTCGCATCTGCTTTCCCGCAAACGCCGTTTTCAGTTATTGTTCCGTAAAATAACACAGATTTTCACCTGTGATAATTTCAAGTCTGGAATAAAACTTCTTTTTCTCATTGGAAATTCCATAGCACATTTCCTCGAATAAAAGCTTGACCCCCAGATATGCCTGCCTGCTCAAATCCTGATACACAACCGCGTCGATAACCGAATCCTCAATGTCCTTTTCTATTTCCTCAAATAAATCAAATCCCACCAGTTTAATATCGCATCTGCCGCAGTCCCGAAGCACACTTGCCATAAGGTCAAGGCGATAGGTCAAATCAAAAATACCGCACAGCTCCGGTTCTTTCTGTATACAGGAGATAACCGCCTTATAAATTTCCTCATCCTCCACCAGCTCATAGGCAACGGGAAGCACCTGACAGCCCGGAAATTCCTTCAGCTTATCCAGAAAGCCCTCTAATCTGGCGTGGATATCCTGATTGCTCCTGTATTCCGTGGTTACCGGCACAAAAATCTTTTTTGCCGGCGCATTTTTACCCGTTCCCTCTGCTTTGCCGGAAAGCATCTTGCCAAGCAGCTCCGCCGCAAGCCGTCCGCTCCGGTAATAGTCCACGCCTACATAATAATTCTCGCTGCCCTTGCCGCTACCGCGGCTTTTTTCGCTGTCCCTGCTAAGGAGAACCGCCAGACAGCCTTCCTCACGGAACCTCTCCAGAATCTTCTCCGTCACTTCCTTATCGTCGGAAGCCGCAAACAGAAAGCTTCTCACTCCCTGCGCCAGCATGCTTTCCACTTCTTCAAGTTGCCGCCATGGCTCCTCCAATAATGCCTCCGCAATTAAAATATGTAAACCGTCGTCCCCGAACTCCCCGAGCGCCTCTCCGATTCCCTTTCTCACCTCCGGGGAAAAATAGTTGGCGCTTCTTGACCGGAATCCCACATAGCCGACGGTATACTGCCGGTTTAACGCAAGGTTCCTGGCATTCTTATTCTGTACATAATGATACTTTTCCAATGCCTCCATCACTGTGGCCCTGGTCTTCTCACTGACATTCCCCTTGTCTTTCATAACCTTGTAAATTGTGGTTCTGGAAATGCCGATTTCCGCGGCGATTCCCTCCAGCGTCATCCGTGCTGCCGTCTCCATACATGGCTCTCTTTCTTAAAGTTTACACGTGTTAACTTCATGATAACACTATGACTCTCTGTTGTCAATTTGAACTTATATACATGATTTTCCTTTTGCTTTTATGCAACTTGTATAATTTTAAGTCTGACACTCAAAGCCCCGCCGCATATTTTGAAAAATAATCTTCCGCCTTCCTCTCATCAAGCCCAAACCGCTTCCTCAGTTTTTCAATAATCCGCTCTCTGGTAAAGCCCTCCTCCAGATAGTCCAGCACAAAAGCCTCTATTCCCTGCTCCATCCCTTCTTGCCGTAATTCTTCTCCCCAGTCTTTCATTGCCTTACACATATTTATGTTTTCTCCTTCCTGCCGATAGCGCCTTTTCTGCTCCATAAAATCCGGTTGGTTTATCATAACGCTGATAGTATCAAAGGTATCCTCATCCATATCCTGCATCCGGCTCTCGTTTTCCTCGCAATATCTGCGAAGTTCCTCCTTGCTTTCCCTCCGCTTCAAAAAACCTACAAGCTCCCGGATTCCCGTCCGGAAATTTTCTTCATTCAAATCCTGAAGGGTCACCAGATTTATCTTGTAATCAGCAATAAACTGTTTGAATATTTCGTTCTCTTTTTTCCAGTTTAGCATATCGTGGAGGCTTCTGCAACCGTCATATTCCTCCTCGCCGTGGTAAAACACAATTGTGGTGACGGGATACAGTTTATCTTCCTTCCGCATACCCGACAGAAATTCCGCCCCGCTGACAGCGGCGCTTACGTCGGTTCTGCCGTCGGCGTCTATCGTGCCGCTTCTTTTTGCCGCTTTCCTTTTCTCCTGCTCTCTGCGGTACTCCTCTTTTATTTTCTTTAGCTGTTTTTTGTATTCCAGAACATCGTATTCCATACAGCGAAACGGCATTGCATAGTGTACCGTATCCTGATTTTCCACTCCTATCAGAATATAGCTTCCCTCCCTGCCCGCCTTTTTCAAAATATCCCTGCTCCTTGCCGCTTTGGAATAGACGGTCTGGCTTTCTTCAATCTCCCCGGCCGATATCACCTGCCTTCCCCCATACAGGCTCCCGTTAATAAAGTCGGCGAACCGCTCCGGCTTCTCCAGATAATCGCACATAACATTATTCTTTTTTCCCATAGCTTCTCCTGACTGTAAAATTTGAGTTTTAATTGGAAATACCGGCGAATCGGCCCGGCAGAAATGCCTTTTGAATATATCCTTAAAATCCAGAGATATCATTGATACCGCGGGTATCACAGATACCGTGGATTTTAAAGATATCATAGAATTTCCAATGTGTTTTCTGATGGAAACATGATAACATATACTAAAGGTAAAACAATAAAAAAACGGTAAAAAATTATTATATTACTATAAACTCTTTTTGCCACAGGCGCATCCGAATGTCAAAAGACCATACCCCGTCTCATTGCCTGCCAACAAATGCAGTCACGCTCCGCGAGCCGGCTTATTGTAACAAAACGCCCGGCCAGAAAGAGTTTTTCCCTCCCTCTGTCCGGGCATAATCTGCCAGTAGCATATTGTTGTATCCAATTATCCTTTCGAAAAAGCCTCTACCCCGTAATCCTCCTGTCCAGCTTTTTTGAAAGCTTTGTCCCTGTCACCTGCAATATCTGCACCAGAGCCACCAGAAGGATTACCGTCACAATCATGATATCCGCCTGCCATCTGTAATACCCGTAGCGGATGGCGATATCCCCGAGGCCGCCGCCGCCCACCACGCCTGCCATGGCGGAATAGCCGAGAATCGTTCCGAGGGAAATCGTCGCCCCCACTATCAGGGAAGTTCTTGCCTCGGCCATAAGCACCTTCCAGATAATCGTCCACAGGCTTGCTCCCATACTCTGGGCCGCCTCAATCACGCCGTGGTCCACCTCCAGAAGGGAGGACTCCACCATTCTCGCCACAAAAGGCGCCGCCGCAATGGCAAGGGGAACAATGGTAGCCGTAGCCCCGTAGCTTTTCCCCACAATCAGCCTTGTGAATGGAATTATCAGCATCAGAAGGATTAAAAAGGGAATACTCCGCACAATATTCACCACGACATCCAGAATTTTATACACTACCTTAATCGGCCGCAGTCCTCCCGGCGCCGTCACGACCAGTATAATTCCCATGGGAATCCCCAGCGCATAGGCAATCAACGTTGAAACAAGGGTCATATAAAGGGTCACTCCCGTGCCCTCGACTATCATCATAATTGTCTGACTATCCCACATAATTATCAAGCTCCTCCACTTCCAGTTTTCTGCTCTTTAAGTACTCTATCATCTTTTCCGCCACCGCTTCCTCCTCCGGGAGCTGCAAAATCATCTGCCCGTGGGCCACGCCGCCGATATCCTGAGTATCCGCCAGAAGAATGTTTACCGGCGTCTTGCAGGCAAGTACCATATTGGCGATTACCGGCTCAAAAGAGGAGTTGCTGGTGAAAACAATGCGGATGCACCGCTTTCCCTGCATTTCCTCGTAAGAAGCGTTTTCTCCCCGGAAAACAAGCTTTTTGGCCGCCTTTGATTTCGGCCTCTGGAATACCTCCTCAACCCTTCCGGTCTCGGCCAGCATCCCCTCGTCTATAATGGCCACATGGCTGCAAATCTCCTGCACCACCGACATTTCATGGGTGATAATTACAATCGTAATGCCGTATTTTTGATTAATTTCCTTCAGCAACGCCAGAATCGCCTTGGTTGTGGTGGGGTCAAGGGCGCTGGTAGCCTCGTCGCAGAGCAGTATCTTGGGATTGGTCGCAAGGGCTCTTGCAATCGCCACCCTCTGCTTCTGCCCGCCGGAAAGCTGCGCCGGGTAGGCAAGCTCCTTTTCCGAAAGCCCTACGATGGAAAGCAGCTCTCTTGCCCTCGCCACCGCATCCTTTCTGGGCGTTTTGATAATTTCCATAGGAAAACAGACGTTGTCAAGAACGGTTCTCTGCATCAACAGATTAAAATGCTGGAAAATCATTGCAATCTCCGTGCGTATGGCACGGAGTTCGCCGCCGTTTAACGCCGACAAATCCTTTTCTTCTATATAAACAGTACCTGTGGTGGGCCGCTCAAGAAAATTCAGGCACCTTACCAGCGTGGACTTTCCCGCGCCGCTCATACCGATGATGCCGTAAATCTCCCCCTTATGTATTTCCAGATTAATGCCCTTAAGGGCTTCCACCTGGTTATCCTTTCCCACAAAGGTTTTCGTGACATTGTCTATTCGTATCATTGTTTCCATCTGCTGCCATGACCTCGTTTCTTTCCCGCTTCTTCCGTAAACCTCCGCGCACTTTTCGTCACGCATAAAAATCGACTTTTACATCATATCACAAACCGGATTCGCCCTCAAGCATTATCGCTTTGCGGACACGGAAATCAATTTTCGGCAAATTAATTTTTGTGCCCTGTGGATTTTCACCTGTCACAGGAGCGGCGCAGGCACACTGTACCATAGCCTTCCAATATCAAGGAGCCGGAAACCTCTTTTCCCGTGTACATGTCCCTCATTTTTTCCAGAACCGTGATTTCCGCCGGCGTATCCGAATAATTTAACACAAAAATATACCTTATTCCTTCTTTCACTCGAACCGCAATCTCGCATTTCTCCGGTACTGCAATGAAATTCCCGTAAGGATTTTCAGCACAGGCTTCTTTTAAGAACGCCCTGACGGCCCCTTCCGTAAAAGCGCTTCCGTAATAGTAAACCTTTCCTTCTCCGACCTGTCTTGACACAAGGGCTCCCATCCCCGCGTCGTCTCCGCTGATATAAACGGCCTCCTGCTTCCCTGTTCCCGCGCAGTCCACCAAATCCGTAAATACCGCCGCCGGGAAAGTCTCCTCTCCCCACCTGACCATAACCTCTCTGTCCGGTGCGATTGCCGTGTACTCGGGAATGTCCGCGCCGGTAAGCTCTGCGATAACTCCCGGCAGCTTTTCCATGGTGCACTTTCCGTTCCAGTCCTTGTAGGCGCTCCGGCAGCCGAATACCAGAATGCCGCCCTTTGCCGCATACTCTTCCAGAACCGCCGCCTGCCTGCCGGAAAGAATAGCCGGATGAGGATAAAAAAGAATCCTGTACTTTTGCAAATCCTCCGCCCCGGTCTTTTCCGTCAAATAAACATAATCCATAGGCGTGTGGGTTTTCTGCATGGTTTCAAACAGCGCTTTCTGGCTCTGCTTTTCTATTCTTTCATGCCATTTGTCATATTCGGCGTCAAATATATTGTCATAGTCCTTAATTACACCGACCGCCGCTTCATACTCTCCGCCTGCTATCTCACGCAAAGCCGTTACCTTTTTATAAATATCGCCTACCTCCGCAAGCCTTCTGTTATCCCTTCCCGAATAGTCCAGAATCCCGTGCCAGTAAATCTCCGTTCCGAAGGTGCATGTCCGCCATCTGAAATAGCTGACAAAATCCGCGCCGTGGGCGATGGACTGCATGGTCCAAAGGGTCATCTGCCCCCTTCTGGGCGTGGACTGCATCATGCGGGAATTCCAGCCCCCGGCTCCCGACTGCTGCTCCATAATGCCGAAAATCCGTGAAACCGCCCGCGTCTCCGTAAGGTTCCGGCTCCATTTCCTGTCCTTCATTTCGTCCTTATCGCTGTAATTATTCAAATCATAGGCAAAATTGGGATAGGAATCATAGGTAATGAAATCAATGCTTTCCCCCGCCATTTTCTGATAATCCACATGCCCGAAAAGACCGTTGGTGGTGATAAAGTCTCCCTCTTTTATGTACTTTCTGATAATATCCGCCTGCATACGGGCGAATTCATTAGTGCTTTCCGAGATAAACCGGAGATAATCCAGCGTCTGGTGGGGATTGACGCCTCCGCTGACGGTAGGACGGGGGACATAAACCTCTTTCCAGTCCGTATAAGTCTGGTTCCAGAAAACCGCGCCCCACGCTTCGTTAAGCTTTTCCAGACTGCCATATTTTTTCTGCAGATATTCCCGGAACGCCGCCGTATCGCTTTCGGAATAAAACTCATTTGCCTCGCAGTTTAACTCGTTGTCAATCTGCCAGCCAATCACGCAGCTTCTGCCCCCATAATGCCCTGCCATATGCTCCACAATGTTCCCGCAAAGCTTCCGGTAAACAGGGGAATTGTAATTATAATGCCGCCTAAGGCCATGTCTGTACAAAGTCCCGTCGATTCCGGCGTTTAAGCATTCCGGGTATTTTTCCGTCAGCCATGCCGGAGGCGTGGCCGTGGGCGTTCCCATAATCACCTTCATTCCGGCTTCTTCCGCAACGTCCAGAAAGCGGTCAAAAAAGTCATAGTTATATACGCCCTCCGCGGGCTCTATTTTATTCCAGGCAAATTCCGCAATCCTTACGACCTCGATTCCGCACGCCAGCATTCTGGATAAATCCTCCCGCCACAGCGCCTCGTCCCAGTGTTCGGGATAGTAGCACGTTCCAAGGGTGATTTTTTCTCCGTTTAATATCTGCATTTTTTCTTTTCCTTTCGCTGAATTTCCGAATGTTTTCCTGTCGAAATTATACCCTTAAAAAGAGGGGTTATCAACCGCTTTTGAAAAAACCGGCCTTGCTTTCAGCAAGTGCTATCAGCAAATACTGTCGGTAAACAAATACCGGTACTTCCTTCGTTGATTTATCAGAATCTCCTTCACCCTCTGCTTTATCTCATTTGGATAATACTGCTCCGCCGCCAGCAGGCTTTCTATCTCTTTTACTCCATAATAAAACCGTATCTGCTGTCCGTACAGCTGCTCCGCAATATCCAGCTGTTCGTCAAAATCCTGACAGATTGTTTTGGGTCTGGCTTCTTCTATTAATTCATAAACATCGCCGGTCATTGGGTAATCCATTGTCGTATCGGACAATAACGCCGCCCCATTGTCAAAAATCGGGCAATAATGATATTCTCCCACATCATCAAGCAATACTGCAATGTTATGCGTATGCCTGTCCTCATTTAAAAACATCGCGTCAATCTCAAACAGCCTGCAAAGATAAGCGCCGAACTCCTTCAATCCTGTCATTCGAATCGTCTGTTCTACCAGAAAGCGGACTCTGCCTGTATAATCATTTATGGAATACACCGATTTGTTTAAGCTTTCCCCGTATAAATTCTGGACCAGCCTCTCCAGCGTAATTAATCTCCAGCCCTCAGGCAGGAAATTTTTGCTTTTACAGGCCAGATACCTGTTGCGCTTATAGCTGATTTCTTCCGTCTGATAAGATACATATTCCCCGTTTCCAAGACTGCTGTAAAAAAGCAGCCCGGAAACCATGTATTCCGCCAGCCCCTCATACCCTGTATAATCCGCCTTATACCAGATACCCCCATTTTCCCACTTTAACTGATTTCCTTTCGACGACCGCCTCTCATTTTGCTTTTCATCCTGTTCAAACAGCTCCACCATACCCGTCACCTCTCAATTCGTATCCAGAAATCATCCTCCGCCATTTTTCCTTTTGTCTTTTCGATTATCAGAAGCGGGTCATAAAAGGGTAAATCCAAATCCTTCAAAATCAGTTTCATTTTATCTCTGCTTTCAGGAAAGCATCTGGATTCCAGAAAAGCCTCATACGCTTCGAAATCAGGATGCTCCTCTTTTCCAAAAGCTCTCTCCATATAATCCCGGGTAAAGTTATAAACCTTCACCTGCCTGCTTCTCTCGTCCACATCAATAATTGTACACACTCTGTTTTCGGACATGTACCAGAGCCTTAGAGGATAAATCCTTTCTGGAATCACATAGTCCTCTCCGATTTGCGGATATTCATTCAGTATCTTAACCAGTGTCGTAACCGGCCCCGTTATTTCCTTCTTTCCCGTTTCCCATCGCTCGATTGTTTTGGAAGATACATGTACCAGCTCCGCAAATTCACCCTGCGTCATACCAAGTTTTTTACGGATTGCCCTGATATCCCTCCCCGACACGGTATCAGGAATTGCAAATCTGCTCATAAAATTTCCTCCATCTGCTGCTTTTTATTTATTATACCCTTAAAATGAGGGGTTATCAACTACTTTTTCCCCTTATTTTGAGGGGTTTGAAAAATTGACAGATTTCCCTTACGGATTTCACATATAAATTGAAATTTCCCCCTTATTTTGCTATACTGTTTACATATTTTTAATATTACAAATTTCCCTGTGAAAATACATCCACAGAAAGGATTTAAGATTATGAGCATGAAAAGAGCAGTCGTTTCACTCGGACACAACGCCCTTGGCTATACCACCACCGAACAGTGGGACGCCGTCAAGGTTACCGCAAAAGCCCTTGCCGATTTGGTGGAGGCTGGCTACCAGCTGACCGTCACCCACAGCAACGGCCCGCAAATCAGTATGATACACAAGGCCATGACGGAGCTGCGCCGTCTTTATATCGACTACACCCCCGCCCCCATGTGCGTTTGCAGCGCCATGAGTCAGGGATATGTGGGCTATGATATCCAGAATTCCCTGAAAGCGGAGCTTCTTGGCAGGGGCATCAGCAAAACCGTATCCACGATTCTCACCCAGGTGACGGTGGACCCCTACGACGAGGCTTTTTATGAGCCCACCAAGCTGATTGGGCGGTATATGTCCGCCGACGATGCGGAGATTGAAATGAAAAAGGGCAACTATGTGAAGGAGTCGCCCGGAAAAGGCTTCCGCCGAATCATTGCCGCCCCGAAGCCCATTGATATTGTAGAAATAGAAGCCATCCGTACTCTGGCGGACGCCGGACAGATTGTCATTGCCTGCGGCGGCGGCGGGATTCCCGTTATCGAGCAGCGGCATGCGTTAAAGGGCGCTTCCGCGGTCATTGAAAAGGACGCCATCGCCGGAAAACTGGCGGCTGACCTTATGGCTGACCGGCTCATTATTTTCACCTCGGTTCCCGGCGTTTACCGGAATTTCGGAAAAGAAAATCAGGAGGCAATCGCCTCCCTTACCATCGCCGAAGCGGAAAAAATGATTGCGGACGGCGAGTTTGAAAAAGGCACCATGCTTCCCAAAATCGAAGCCGCCATTTCCTATCTGTCCGTAAATCCGAAAGGAAGCGTGCAGATTACTTCTCTTGATGCGGCTGCCGATGCGCTCAAAGAAAAGGCGGGAACCGTCATTACGGCGTAAAATCCGGCATTACCGGTTCCGGAACACTTTTCATTCCTGCGGGCAATGAGTCAGGCGGATGCGAAGCTTCCATTTGACGAATCCCGCGGGATTGTTGACTTATCTCATTTTCGCATTCTTAAAATATTTTGTGAAATCCTCCTGCCGGTTTTTCTCCGCTGAAAGCAGATATTCCATGCCAAGCATACTGTATTTGGCTCCTGCCAGGGAGTTGTAGGGAAGAAGCTCCACCGGAAAATCACCGGCAATATCGGCTATCTGCATTAAATTTTCTTCGGTATCGGTAATCCCCGGTATCAGGGGAACGCGCAGCACCGCCTCCCTGCCGCTTTTTTTCAGATAGTCAATATTTTCCAGAATTTTTTCATTTCCCACGCCCGTATACCGGAGATGCTGCCGTGTATCCGCCAGCTTGATATCCTGCATTACATAGTTGAACCGTGAAATCACCTTCCGGTAAATATCCGGCTCCGCATAGCCGCTGGTCTGGATTGCCAGATGCATTCCTGCAAGGCGCTCCGCAAGCCCGCACACGAAACCGCTCTGCAGCATGGGCTCCCCGCCCGATATGGTGACGCCGCCTCCCATTTTCGCCAGAATATCCCTGTTTTGCAGCAGCCTCTCCGCCAGAGCCTCACAGGAAACCTCTTCTCCCGCAATGCTCAGACACCCGTTTTCACAGGCATGAACACAGCGCCCGAAGGGCTGACATTCCTCATGGTTACAGCGCTCCCTGCATTTGCCGCAGCGGGTGCACAGATTGTCCTTATATAAAAGCTGCGGCCTGCAGGCCAGCCCTTCGGGATTATGGCACCACATGCACCGGAGGGGACAGCCCTTTAAAAAGACGGTAATCCTGCCGCCCGGCCCGTCGTGAATTGAAAATTCCTTTATGTCAAAAATAGTTCCTCTCATAAATCCCCTCGTTTTACATACCGTCTCTCCGCCCCGGGAAAAATGAAAATACCCGTCCTTTACTCTTTACACTGTATATTGCTGACGCCTGATAACATGGTCCTGATAAGCCCTGTCCAGCTCCACAAAGTAAGCGCTCCAGCCCCATATCCTCACAATCAGCTGACGATGATTTTCCGGGTGAAGCTGAGCGTCCTTCATCTTCTCCGTGTTCACCGCATTAAGCTGTAGCTGATGGCCTCCCATATCGATGTACGCCTTTACCAGAGCCGCAACCTTTTTGATACTGTCCTGCCCTTCAAACATGGAGGAAGCAAATTCCAGGGTCAGCGGCCCGCCGTTTAACGCCTTGCGCAAATGCGGCTTTGTGAAGGACTGTATCACGGAAAGAGGTCCTTTTATCCTTGCGAACAGGCTGGGTGAAAAATTGGTTCCCAAAGGTTCGCCCGCCTTTCGCCCGTCAGGGGAAGCGCCTATCTCGTCGGCATGCCAGAGATAGTACATGGCGGAGCCGGTTCCCGCCCTGTAGATGCCGCCCCGGCAGTTTCTTTTTCCCTTGAGACTGTCCGCAAAAGCATCCAGCAGAAAAACCGCCCTGGAATCAGCCGCGTCGTCGTTCATTCCCATCTTTGGCGCTTCGTACCGCAGGATGGGCAAAAACCCGCTGTGCTTCTCAAAGTTGCTGTCAACCGCCTCAATCAGCTCCTTTTTTGAAATCGACTGTTCCTTATATACATATTTCTCAATAACGGCAAGAGAATCTGCCGCCGTCGCAATTCCCGTTCCGTGAAAGCCGAAATTATTGTATTTTGCCCCCTGATACAAACCTCCGCCCGGCAAACCGGATTTGCAACAGGCGTCGGATGCCTCCCGGCAGTTGCCCGGCTTGCCGCCCGCGGAAATGAACAGATTCATAAACGGCGACGGGGCAAACCAGATACTTTTTATCTTCCCGCACATGGCGTCGCACTCTGCCTGAATTTCCTTTTTCACGGCATCCAGAAACTGTTCAAAACAGGAGCATTCCTCCAAATCCCTGTGGAGGCAGACGTCGACGACCTTCGGAAAAGAAAGCGCGTCAATGTTCACGATATCGGTTCCCACATGAGGAATAATAAATTCCCAGCAGGCCGCCACCACATAATTTCTGGCATCCTCCAGCTCGTATCCGTATTCCCTCACAAGGCCGTCAATCACCACGTCGTCATTGGAATACTGCGGAAATCCAAGCCCTGCCCTCGTCAGCTCGCTTCCAAGCTCGTAAATCTCAAGAGGCGTATTTTTACTGACCCTGAGATTGATTTTGGGGTCAATCAAAAGCAGCTCCCGGCTGGCTTTCAAACACATTTCGGACAGAAGGTTAAACACCTCTTTTCCGTTTTCATCTATCCCGCCAAGGACCATGCTCTGACCATTGTCGCCCTGCTGTATGCCGGGATACAAATCACTGTCCTTATTAAAGGAAATAAAAAAATCCTTTAGCAGCTCATAAGCGGATTCCTTTGTTTGCGCTCCGCCTTTTAAATCATTTTCCAGATAGGGGTACATATACTTGTCAAACCTGCCCACCGTATTGTGATAATTGCCCTCCAGCCACAGCCCGAAATGTATGATTCGGAAAAACTGCAACGCTTCATAAAAATTCCTTGCGCCGTACCGGGGCACCTGCATAAGCACCGCCGCCAGCTCCTGCTTACCCTGACGCTGCGCCTCCTCCCTGTATCTGTCCGAAAGCCCAATCAGGGCGTCTATCGCCCGCTTTCCGTATTCGTCGGCGCTTTCTCTTTTGGCCAGCAACCCGGTTTTTATGGCGCTCTCGTAGTCAGGGCAAAGATTGGAAATATATCCTCTTTCATGAACATGATGCTCTTTCCTTATGCTTTCCCATTCATCCTCCGTAAAGCAGTCCGGCAATGATTTCACCGTGCGTAAAAAGCAGATTCGCTCGCCGGGAAGAAGCGCCGGCTTCTCCAAACGCGTCATAAGCTCAAAGCGTCTGGTCATGCGTTCCCAGGGAGAAAGATTTAATCGCCTGAATTCATCGGCCAGATGATTGTATTCCGGGTAATCTTTTCGGTATTTATGATGTTCTTTTGCAATGATTAGCTCTCTAAGCTGAGACATGATTTTCCTCCTGCAAGTCTGCATTAACGATAACAGTAACGTTAATGTTATTATTACAGATTACCCTTGCGATGTCAACAGGTTTTATCGTTAATGTCAGGAAAAAGGTAACCGTTCAGCCATGCCATTCATAAGTCGCCAGATTGTACGCAATGGCTGAAACTGTTACACAAAAGGACAGACCCGGCTGCAAAAGCCTTAAGTCTGTCCCTTACCATCTGATATCCGATAACTATTTAATTTCTATGCCGCCGTATTCGTCTCCCCTTCACCCTGTCCTCATCGTGCTTTCATGCTCCACCAGACGGGTGGGCAGAACCACCTGGCTTTTGAATTCGGGATTGTTAATGGCTTCCATCAGGATATCCACAGCCTGAATCGACATTCTGGTCTTGGACGAGGTAACGGAGGTCAGCATCAGCGGAAAACAGAATTTGGATACAATATTGTCAAAGCCTATCACGGACGCATCCTCCGGCACCCGCCTTCCGGTCTGCTTTAAATAATGGCAGACCTGCATGGCTATCAAATCGCTGAAGCAGATAATTCCCGTGCAGTCCTTATGCTTTTCAAGTATTTCGGTAACCTGCCGCTCATTATTGGTAAGCGTAATCTCCTCTGTTTCCAGATTGACATCCCGGGCATCCGGGTACATTAAAGCCCGCCTGATTCCCTGCAGTCTGTCAAAGGAGCTGGAAATATACTCGGGCACATTGACAAACAGAAGCTTTTTATGCCCCAGACGGACTAAATGTTCCGCCGCGACAAAGCCCCCGTTAATGTCGTCGCACACTACATAATTGGATGTGAAATTTTTGAAATAACGCCCGAAAAGCACATAGGGAAGCCTGCACTTTGTCAGGAAATCCATGTTCTTTGCGCTCGTCTGAACCGGACAGATAATGATTCCGTCCACGCCGCGTCCTATGGCGGAGGCAATGGCGGAGTGTTCCAGTTCTTCATTTTCATCCGTATTTAAAATCAAGGCTGTATATCCCTGTTCTCTGAGCCTGCCCTCCATTTCTTTAATCATAATGGAAAAATGAGGATTGGAGATGTCCCCTACAATAATGGCGACGCATTTACTTTTACCGGAGCGCAGAAAGCTCGCCGACGCATTGGGAATATAGCCCATCTGATTGGCAGCTTCTATAATAAGCGCCTTTGTCTTTGGTGAGATATCCGGTTTATCGTGCAGGGCATGTGATACCGTGTTGATGGAATATCCCGTTTTCTGCGCTATATCCGATAAAGTAACATACTTCATGATGTGCTCCTCTTTTGCCGCCTGTAAGTTATTTTCCCTCTCAAATGCCAAAAACTCCGTGACAGCCGCAGCGGGCCTGCATACATGCCCGCCCGGCTGCTGTTGCGGAAACAATTCCATAAAAATTTTAGCACAAATTCATGAATTGTTAAATAAATTTCAGGAAAATACATGAAAATCCGTTTTCACAGTTTCGGCTGGAACCGCCAAAGGGCGCGTTCAGAGAAAAAGCCGCATCTTTCGCCTCCGCCCTCTCACATCACAGGAAACAGCGGATAACATGAAAACCGGGTGTCGCTGTCAATAGCAAAATAAGGCACAACCTCGTACTCCGTCCCCTCTACCTCAAACACCGGCATTCCCTCTGCCTTTTTTAATCTGGACAGATATTCTTCCGACTGCATCCCCATATAAAACTGTTCGTCGATGCCGTTCGGCGCAAATTCCCGGTCATTGTCCTTTCCTTTTACCGCCATCAGGAGCGGCCCGTAGGTAAGCGCAAATCTTTCATACCTCTGGGGCGGTTCCGCATTCCTGTCATAAACCTGCTCCGCCCCGGTATATTTAAACTGCCTCAAAGCGAATTCCAGCTCAAAGGAAATCCTGCGCGTTTCCTCCCAAGGCCCATCTACCGCCACATAGCTTCCCGGATTTCCTTCCGCCGCCGGACGGCCGTCAACATAAATCTGCACGCTCTTTGCCGCCCACTCGGGAATCCTCAGATAAACGGTAAATTCCTGCGCTTTTTCCGTAGTAACGGCTATCTCCACGGCTCCGTCGTAAGGCATTTTTGTCCTTGTGCTAACACTGACGTTTCCTTCCTCCCTCTCCCAGATAAATTCAGAGGCATTATAAATGTCGCAGTAAAGCTCATTGTCATTTACAGAGTACAAAAACTCCGGCAGCATTCCGAACAGCCTTGTGCCCACGCCGCAGCAGCAATGCACAAGCCCGCCTTTTGCCTTATGCTGGTCTATCCATGCAAAATACCGGATGCCGTCCTTTCCGTCCTGATTGGCAATCGCCACATTATAAAGGGAGGTTTCTATCTCGTTCACATACTTTTCTTCCTCCGGGAACATCCTGTGCAGCCTTTGGTTAAGCAAAATCCAGAAGGAAGTGCAGCACAGTTCATTGTAAGGTCTCGGAGGCGCAAGCCAGTAGCAGCCCGGATGGGAATCTCCAAATTCACACATGACGATTCCGCCGCCCACATGCTGCCACTCCTCCTTATACATCTGATAAGCGTTCATAACCGCGCGCATGTAATAATATTTTCCCGTAGCACGGTACAAATCCAGATACCCCTCAAAAGCCTCCAGCTCCGTTCCATGCGGGTGGGGCTCATAGCCGGGCTGGTTTCTCTTCTGGATACAGTTGCTCTCCCGCATGATAAACTGCCCCAGCCGCCAGTCCTCCTCATAATACTTCTGTGTAACCTCTATATCCTCCTTCTTTCCAATCGGCGTGTTATACACAAAGGGACTGCACACCACTCCCTGAAAAGAAAGGGACGTGTATCTGATAATCGGAAGGTCGTCGCATTGATTAAACCAGTCCTGCCACTTCCGCAACATTTCCAGGGCATCTTTATTTCCGCCCAGCGCCGCCCCGTAAAGACCGTAGGTCAGCCAGATTCTGACATAATGCGGGTATTCCAGCGTTCCAAACTGCATCTTGGGAACCGCCATCAGATAGCCGTCGTCCTCGCTGCAGTCCTTCATTTCCGCCACAATGGTATTTACAATATCCTCCAGCTCCTTATTCTTCTCCCACCGCAGCGCATTGCCGGCCCCCATCAAAATCATACCGGCGGTCTGTCCCTTGATATTGTCCTCAAAATGCCCCCGATAGGGCTTGCCCGGCGCGTTCTTTCCGGCTTTCTTCCTGAACCAGTAAAGAGCGGCGTCGATATCCACCTTTTTCAGGTATTCAAAGTTATTGTGAAAAACCTCGCAAAAAAGCCCGTCCTGCAGCTTTACGCCGTATAAGGGGGTAAAAATCTTATCTTTTATCGCGTTGTTTTCGTTGTTGTTGAAGATTTGTTTCATATGGCTTCCTCCCATTGAAAGAAATATATTACGGTTCATATTATCGTTAATGTTAACGATAACTTATCTCCTGTGCCATGTCAAGCATTTTTATAAATATACAGTCTCCTTTTCTTTTTCCATAAAAATATAATCCTTCCCGCTGTTTAAATGAACGATTTAAAAATTATTATTTACACTTCTTGACGAATACTTCTTTTTGTCATACACTTATTTAAGTACACATTTAAACCAGATATCAAAAGGAGGCTTTTATGAATATTGACCTTTCAAAAACTCAGCAATACCTGGAATGGCTCAAAAATAAGTTATACCTGAATGCCCTTGCGCCTTCTGCAAAAAACCGTACTATATACAGAGGACAGGTATACCGCTGTAACCTGGGGCTGGGTGTCGGAAGCGAGGAATGTAAAGAGCGTCCTTGTGTTATTCTTCAGTATAACTCTGCTAACAGAACATCCCCAAACACAATCGTTGCGCCTATAACACATACCGTTTCCACTCTTCCTGTTGTCGTACCAGTAGCAGATAAAAAAGATGCTTCCGACAAGCTGATACTTGACGGCAATGTTCTTCTCGGAAATATTACCTGTGTAAGTAAGGCCAGACTTGGCGATTATATTACAGAACTGACTGCCGATGAAATGAAAGCTGTAGATAATGCTATTTCCATTTCGCTGGATACAAATCACTATTATCAGACTTTGCAAAATATGTATAAAGACAAATTACAATACATTGAAAAGCTGAAGAATACCCGTTCCGCACTTCAGAATGATTTATATTTGAAGCAACAATATATCAATGATTTTCAAAAACTACTAACTGACTATCACTTTTCGGATATTAAAGATTTAACAGAATTTATAGAAAATTCTCTGAAAAAGAAGTAGACAAATTCGAATTTTCGTGTTAACATAAAAATACAAGAAAGGTGTTCACGAGCGGGACACTAATATAGCTTTTCAAAAGAGGGAACTACGAGTGAGTTCCCTATGTTTTTATTCATACATAATATTGTATCATTGGCATAAAATATTATTACAATTCTTCTTTGGACGTGCGCCAGAGAACTTATTGTAACCCAACTAGAGGGAGTCACGAGCGGACTCCCTTTATTTCAACCTTTCAAGGGCACCGTCAACCCCAAATCCTCCGTAAACAAAATCACCGGCGCGCTTGCCCACGGGTGGCACAGGCTGGTATTCCACTTCTGCTCCTTCCCCCACGCCTCAAAGCACGTGGTCGCGCCCTCCTTCAGCATATTTACCCAGGAATGAATCCCTTCGCCTGTAATCAGCTCGTATGCGAGCGCCTTCTCCCCGATGCCGGCAAGTCCCTTTAATACAAAAAACGCCATATACACGCCGCAGCTTAACCCCTTTTTACGGATAAGCTCCGTAATGGACTTTTCGCTCTCCTTCGGCTGCATGGAAAAGTAAAGCGCCAGTGCGTTTACGTGGAGAGAGGAATGACGAGAGCCCTCTTTATCCACAAACAGCTTTGCCTCCCTGTCGTAGAACGCATCCTCAAACGCCGCTGTCAGCCTTGTGAGCTCCGCTTTTCTTTCCGTTTCTCTGAAAAGTATCTCCTCGATTTTTGACAGATATAAATGCACTCCATAATAGTAGGCGTTGATTACGCTGAGGCAGCCCGACCCCACCGGCCTCGTCAAATCAAAATCGTAATCGTCCCGCAGATTTTCCGGCCAGTCAACCATGTTCCACTTCGTATTTACATCTGTAAGGAGCCCGTCCGCCCTTTCGAACCTCTGAAAATACTCCAGGACTTCCCTTGCGCACGGATACAGCTCCCGGACGGTTTCACCGTCGCCGGTAAGCTGATAATAGTAATATAACTGCAGGGGATAGAGCAGCGAATAATCGGCAATTTCCTGCATAATGCCTGACGCGGATACCGCCATCATTCCCTTATCAATCCTTGTGGAGGCGGCAAAGTCGTAAAGAGCCTTTTTAAACATGGCGCCGTCCCCGGTGAGGTACATATGGCTCACGCCGGTTACCAGCAAATCTCCCAGATACTGCCCCTTTTCCCTTGACGGGCAGTCCACATATACCTCCTGAGTGCCCAGCATTACCGTCCGGGCGCACAAATCCCAGATTTTCCTTACCACGGGCTCGCAGTCCTCCCTGACCGTCCGCACCATATGAAAGGGGTAGTGCCTTTCCACTACGGTAATGCTTTTTTCGGAAAAATTTTTGCAGCCGGTAATGATTTCTATGTACCGGAAAGCCTTGTAGTCGTAACTTTCTATAACGTCTTTGCTGTCTTCTGCGTAGTCGTAATTCTCTATAATGTCTTTGCCGTCTTCTGCCACCAAAATCCCTTCTGTGTCCGCAGCCTCTTTTTCATTCACAGCACTTTTGCTGCCCTCCGTATCCGCTCCCCGCCCGGAAAGCGTCCACTCCTCCTCATAAGTGCAGTTGCACCGCATCTCATACTTTGCATGGCCGTCCCCGTCAAGCTCCTCCGCATAGCGCAGCCGGATTTTATCTCCTTTTTCACCGGAGACGGTAATCCTTACGCCGCCTACAACTTCCTCTCCGCAGTCAAAAAGAAAATGTCCCTCGCCGAAGGTTTTCAGCAGCGCCGGGACACGCTCCCTGATTTCCACCGGCCCGGTTTCCTGCAATACAAGCTCATGGTCGTCGTACTCATTTTCAACGCACCTTTTCCAGCCGGCGTCGTCATAACCGCATTCCCTCCACCCATAGCTTATGCGTCCGGCGTCGATATCCTCAAGGAAACAGGTATCATATCCCGTGGTTCTGCCGCCGGCAAACTCCCCGGCCTGTCTGTATTTCCATTCTCCGTCCGTGGCGACAATCAGCCTGCTATTCTGCCATATGGCGGCCTTTAATCCCTGACGCTTATCGGCGCTGTACCAGACGCGGTTCACAAGCCCCTGATAGTAAACATGTACGGCGATGACGTTTTCTCCTTTGCGAAGCGCGCCGCCGATGCGATACCTGTTATAATAATACCGGAAAGGATACCCCGGCGCCGGTCCCTGACCGACATAAACGCCGTTTATCCACACCTTATAATAGTCGTCGGCCGTAATGGCAAGCTCTGTCTCTCCCGCCGCCTCCATCATACTTTCATCTATAAAAAAAGTATGGCGCACAAGCATATGGTAGTTTTTCGGCTCGTCCATGGGCGGCTGGTGCTCAGGCGCCTCCCGCTCCGGGCACATATAATCAAAGGGCTTGCAGTTGTATTCTTCGGCGCTGAGCCATTTTCCTCTATTTATCATTTCTTAATTCCTGTTTTAACTTTCTGTTATTCTTTTTAAAAATGCTTCATATTCCCGCAAAATATCCGCCGTTTCCAAAATCGAACCGTTGTCTGTATCGATGTCGGCTTCTTTTTCCACGCGAAAATAAAAGTCAACCTGTGCCTTTGCCTTGAAGGGCCGGGTCTTTCTGTTAACCTTCACTTCTTTCACTGTCATTTTAACCTGTGCCAGCCGCCTTTTCAACAGCGGAATGACACAAAAATACAGCGCATCCTCCTCCAGCGACAGATACCCCAGAGAATTCCTTCCTCCGTTTCTGACTCTGATTTTATTCCCTTCAAAGGCTTCGGGATAAATAACCTCCCCTTCTTCCAAATCTGCTACCGCCTGAAAGCGCCGGCTTCGTCCCTCCGCCCCCAGGAACCCCCGGAAGCGGTAAACCGCCCGCCCCTGTCTGTCCCTGCTCACCGGCTCCGCAAACTTTTGCAGAGCCGCCGCCGGACGGATAAACTGCATGGAGAGATTCCAGAAAAGCCGTGCCTGAAACTGAAACTTTTCCCCTTCAAAGGAGGGCTCCTCCTTCCAGGAGAGAAAACGTTTCTGCCCGGAAACTCCGTGTTTGGAAATTATTTCCCTGAAAACACTTTCCTCCGTCTGCTCCAAAAGCTCCCCGGAAGCATGACGGATGCTGGCCAGAAACAGCTCAAATTCCTCCTCGCCGGGATTCCACATGTATTTTCCCCGCGTCTCCTGATAATACAAACGTTCCTCCGCTATATCCATGCTGTAATACAGATAGATATTTCTGTCGCAAAAGGCTTTTGCATTTACCTCTCCCTGCCATACTTCCTTTTTCTTTTTTGGCCCCGTCCTTACTTCCTTTTTCAAAACACTGTATGCGGCGTTGATTTCCTGCGCCCGCCTTACATGCTCCGGAGCGTCCGAGCCTGCCGCGTCCGGGTGATGTGCGCTCATCAGTCTGTGGTATTTCTTTCTGATTTCCGCCTTATCGTCATCCTCTGATATATTCAGTATTCTTTTTGCCTGTTCAGGGGTCATTTTACTCAATATCTTCTTTCCCGCACTTTAAAAGTCCACATGATTCCCGACAAAAATTTCATAAATATTTTCCACCATTTCCTCATACTCGCCGCAATATTCCCGCAAAACGCTTCTCACATAATTTTCGGGATAAGTATGAAGAAAATCCTGCTCCATACGGATGCGCTTCAAATACTCATAAATTCTGTCGATTCCCGTGTATTCGGAGAGGTTTCCCGTCACCGGATAGACCAGAGTGAGAATGGTATCCTGCGGATTGAATTTGATATCGTACCACTTGAAAAATTCGGGAAGCCCTTTTACAACAGTGTCGTATAAACATATATTACCATAATCAGAAAATCCGGGCATCATTTCGTTGTACATCGCCAGCGCTTTTCTCACCTTTTTTTCCACAAGCGCCGCTCCTGCCTCGTATGCCTGACGGGCTGTCAGCCCCTTTTCAGACACGCAGACGGCGCCGCCTGCCATATCCCCTCCGGCATAAACCCGCGCGCTGTCTGCTGCATCTTCCCCTCCGGCTTTAGCCTGCGCGTCTCCTGCCCCATCCCCTCCGGCTTTAGCCTGCGCGTCTCCTGCACCATCTCCTCCGGCTTTGGCCTGAACGCTGCCTGCGGATAATTCCGCCTCATGAATACAGTACAGCACGGCCCCCATAAGCTGCTCCGCCTTCTCATAAGTGACGGAAGTGCTTTCAAAGGCCGTATACTTTTCCACAAGTTCGCCCGCAATCGGAATCAATTCCTCCATCGTATAGTTCATAGCCCCTACCTCCAGCAAAGCTCTTTTAAGGTTTCAAGATACAGCTCATAGTCCCACCGTTTTACCTCGTCAAACTGTCCATATTCCCCATACCCCTGCGAGCTCTTAAAGCCACCGTATCCCGCACGGATTGCCTGCGCAAAGTTGTTAAGGCAGGTTCCCTCCAGATAATCCAAATCGCCGAAGCATATCTCCTCAAACTGCTCCTTCATAAAATGCAAAAGCTCGTCGTCCGAGATTTCATCCAGCATTTCATTCTTATACTGATAAAATATCTCCTGCAGGCGGATAATCGTTTCCACATAATTATTCTGGTCGATGAAATCGGAATCGCAAAATTCATAAATGATTTTCGGCGCAATCCCCTCCCCGAACTCTACCCGCCTCTGCTCCCGAAGCGCATTCTGCCCCTCGCTGACAATCAGCCCGGCTTCCTGCTCAGTTAAGGAAAGCCCGAACCGGGCGGCTTTCTCATTTGTTGCAACAATTCCGCCCGCCTGACGCTCCTTTTGAAGTAACACCATCCAATCCTTATTCAAGAAATCGCCTCCTTACCACAATTTATGAGCTATAGGAAATCGATTATAGCATTGGCGGTATTTTGATTCAAGTCTTGACTTTTTAATGTTTTTGTGGTATACTTAAGCCACAATCAGGAAAGGGATATGACCGGAGATGGCATATCCCTTTCCTGATTTTAGTTTCTGTTTATAACAAATATCACCATCCCCGCAAATTTCCTATTTTATCAGTCTCCCGCACGCCTCCTCAATTTCCTTCCGCCCTTTTCCCGCTACAAAATAAAAGTCCATCTGTCCCTTATTTTCCATATAAAGAAACGGGCCGCCTAACGGGATATCGCAGAAGACAGCGGTATCCGCCGCAAGGACGATTCCATAGCCCTGTTCCGAAAGTATAACGGCGGGTTTTCCTTTTTTATTAGAAATATTTTGGGCGCTGCCCCGCAGGCTGATTCCGGTGCTGCCGACGCCGGGCGCGTAGACGCCCTCCTTTTTCTGCCAGTCCAGGTACAGCCAGCCCCTGATATTTCCGCCGGCGGTTTCCTCAATCTGACGGCATTCCTTCTCCCGCTCGGCAAGCAGGAGCTTTTTATCGCGGGTCAGATAATGAATGCCGCCGTTTCCTTTATTTACCCGAAGGCAGAGCTCGTCCGTCAAAAATTCCACCACATTGCCGGATTCTTTGTACATCCATGCACTCTCGCCCCCACAGGCGGCGATTCCGGGATGCATTCTGTCCGAAAGAGACGCGCCCTTCGCAAAGGTCACGCGGATAATTTTGCTGTCAACTGCAAACAGACGCAAGGTACCGTAACGGCTTTGAATGTACAGCCCGTCCGGCTGTCCCATAACCCACCGCACCGACAAGTCAATTTTCCCATGGCCCGGCGGACGCAAAGCCTCCGCTGTCGGCGTGGTCGTAGCCGACATGACCGCAGTCGGCATGGCCGCTTCCGGCTCCGTGCCTTTCTTCCCGTAAGCCGCCGAATCCACCCCTGCCTGCTGATTTACTGAATTTTTTCCGGCGGCATTCATAAGGGACCCGGAAGGCTTCGCCGCAGCATAGGCGGAGGGCCTTACCGCTTGTCGGCTGATAAAGGGCTTTTTATCCTCCGGCGTTACCGGCTTTGCCAGAATTGCCGACGGACGTTTTCTCGGACGGATAATTCCGCTGACAGGCGTACCGGTAAAGGCGGTTTCCGCGCTGTGGGAGACGCTTCCTGCCATGGCATTTCCGGCGCTTTGCCCGCCGGCCGCCGGCTTCGCCACGGCATATTTCTTTCTGGCCTGCCAGCGCTCCGCCATCGGTTCTTTTCCCCGCTCCTGCCCATATTCCGCCCTCGTTTCCCGCTTCCTCTGCAGCCGTTCTCCTTCTGCCGTCCCCTTTCCCCGCTCCTGCACAGTCTTTCCGGCATTTCCGTTTTCCCGCTCCGGCGCCGGGTCGGCTATCAGCCCCGTAAGATTTCCACAGTGGAGCACACACAGCTCGTGAAGCGCCCGGGTGGCCGCCACATAAAGCAGCCTGGCATGACCGTCGTCTGTCGGGTAGCCCTCCCTTGTGGGATGCAAAATCAATACAGCGTCAAATTCCAGTCCCTTTGTATATTCCACGGGAAGCACCATGATTCCCTTTCCGAATTCCGCTTTTTCCAGATTGCTCTCCATTATTGCCACATGCTCTGACAGAAAGCGCGCCGTCTCTTCCGCCTCCTCCTGATTCCGGCAGATGACGGCAATGGTGTCCAAATCCCTTTCCTGCCAGCTTCTGCAAATTTGCGCCGCCTCTTTTATCAGCGCTTTTTTCCCCGGCAGCTCCTTTACCACTACCGGATTCCCATGCCGGATAATCGGCTCCACCGGATAAATGGAAAAGCGGCCATGCTTCAGAATATTGGTGGCAAAGTCCGAAATTTCCACTGTGTTCCGGTAACTTTTCCTTAAAACCCCAAAGCTGTCCATGGCGTCCGGCAAAAGCAGCTCCCTTAATTCCTCCCATCCGTTTAAGCCAAATCCAAAATGAATATTCTGGGAAACGTCCCCCATGACAGTGTAAGTACATCTGTTAATGCAGAATTTCAGCACATGATACGCCATCATTCCAAAGTCCTGCGCCTCGTCAATCACCACATGGCTTGCCTCGCTGATTACCTCCACTTCCTTTATCCTTTTATATAGGTAAGCCAACGCCGCTAGGTCGTACACGTCGAATTCATCTACCGGCAGCTCCGCCTGAAATCCTTTTTCAGCCTGTTCTTTCAGGAAATCCCGGTACATTTCAAAGACAGGGCGTTTCCAGCTCCTGCCCCCGTACCAGCCCCGGTATGCCTTCAAAATCGCCTTTTGCTCCGCCTCCGAGTAGCTGATTCCCCTGCCGAGAAATTCCTCCTTTACCTTGCCCAGCAGCCGCTCGTTGAGCATGTTAATTTTATTTTGAACCGACACTGACGGATTTTCCCGGATATAAGCCTCCGCCGCCTCTCCTTTTAAAAGGCAGATTAAAGACCTCCTGTCGGCCTTTTGCCCGCCCGTTTCATCGTACACGCCGGCCTTTCCGTCCCGAAAGCCCTCCACAAACTGTCCGGGATTTAAATATACATTTTCCCTTGAAATTGCCTCCCCTTCTATCCTCTGGCAATACGCCTCCAAATCCCGGAACCACAAAGAGCTCCCCTTAAAGCTTTCCTCCGTCTTCCCCGCCGCCTTAATTCTGTATTTTTTTTCATCCCAGTCCTCATACAGAAGCCGCACAAAAAGCTGCTCCATGGTCATCTGACGCACGCCGTACACATCCAAATCCGGCAGAACCCCCGTAATATAATTAAGTAAAATGCGGTTGCTCCCCACAATATAAAAATCCTCCGGCCTGAAACGCTCCGCGTAATTATATAGAATAAAAGAAATCCTGTGCATGGCCACCGTGGTTTTGCCGGAGCCCGCCACACCCTGCACAATCACATTGTGGTAGGGGGATTTTCTGATAATTTCATTCTGCTCCTTTTGAATGGTTGCGACAATTTCCCCCAGCACCGCCTGTTTGTTTTTGGCAAGATATTTTGTCAGAAGCTCGTCGTTTGCTATGACCTCGCTGTCAAAAAAGTCAAGCAGCTTTCCGCCCTCGATTTCGTAGGTACGTTTGCGCTCCAAATCAATCCCGATTTCCACCCCTCCCGGCGCAGTATAGCTGCATTTTCCCAGATTGTTTTCGTAATAAGCGTTCGCCACCGGCGCCCGCCAGTCCACCACCACCTGATGAGTGGCGTCCTTTGAGATACCGCCTCTGCCGATGTAGAGGGATTCCTCCCTGCCGGACTTTTCGTCCCGGAAAATAATCCGTCCAAAGTAGGGCTTGTTTCTGGCCTTTTCATTGCGCATAAGCGCCCGCTTCATGTGCTCGTGCATTGTGACCGTGTTGTTTAAAATGGTGAGAACCTCCACGTCATTGTCATGGTAATGCGCCAGCATTTCATCAATATTTTCCTGCATCCGGGCGACTTCTCCGCTATAGCTTTCCACATTGCGCTTTACCACCTCCAGCGTCCGGCAAAGATACTCCTCCTCCGCCTGACTTGACACGCCGAAATCCCTTCTTTTCCCTCCTGCTCCCATTCCCTGACCCTCCTGTCGTCTTTTCCTGAACTGTTACTTAATTATACGGGAAAAAGAAAAAATTACTAGACTTTAATTTCAGAATGTGGTACACTATATACTGTTCTAGTGATAAAAATTATGAATTTTATATCGTTTCTTTTTAGTTGAATTTTAGATTACATATTAAAACGCCCCAAGTATTCGCACCTGGGGCGTTTCTTACAATAGCTCTCAAAGCGTTGCAGCATTTGTTTACATAAAGCGCGGCATCTGTTACTTATATTTATTCCAGCTCTAACTGCCTTCTAATCAGATACTCGCTTAAAAAGTACAATCCCACTCCGATGATAACGGACACCGCCGCCATAATGAGATACATCACCGACATGAGCGGAAAGGGCGTTTCTATCCTGGCGTTATCAAAGTTGTAAATCATAAACGGGAATATAATCACCGTGCTGATAATCTGTATGATGGTATTAATTCCAAAGTATGCGCCGATTGCCCCTAAAATCCTGTGTCTGCGCACCATCTGCCCAATCGTGATTGACGCAATCATTACCATGGTGCCGCTAATAGCGTTTGCAAGGAACATAACTGCCATACTCACGCAAAAGCTGCCGAATTCCTGCATATAAGGAGAATCCCAAAACTCCGTATCCATCGCTTCCACGAAAGCTTCCGCAATTGTCCTTCCGTCTCCCGGCTCTATAAATGCCAGCACTATCATTCCCACAAAAACGGCGATACTGGCCCCAATTGCAAGGGCGGTTATCAGATTCCATGCTGCCATTGTGATGGCCTTGCTCAATAATAGCTGGTGGGAGGTAACCGGCAGAGTATTGGTCAGATACCCCTCGTCCGTGAACATGTTCTTGTAATAACGCACCGCAAAGTAAATGGTAATCCCAAGGCTTACCGCAATGATTGCCACATAAAAGGTAAGCAGCAGCATTACCCCCGAAAGAGGCAGTCCCACCCACTCGCTGTCCCAGATGGGAAGATGAAAGGTCATCCCTGCCATCACCGCCGCGGCCATCAGTATTCCGATAAGCAGAACGGGAATTTTCCAGACTGCTTTCCATTCATGCTTTAACAATTTTCCTAACATGCGAACACCTCCCTGAAGAACATATCCACAGATTTCCCCCTGGATTCACGGATATGCTCCACCGTATCCTGCAGCATTATGCGTCCGTCCCGGATAAAAATCACCTCGTCCAGTACCTTTTCAATATCGGTTATCAGATGAGTGGATATCAAAACTGTGGCGTTCTCGTTATAGTTTGAAATAATCGTCCTTAAAATATAGTCTCTGGCCGCCGGGTCAACGCCCGCAATGGGCTCATCCAGAATATAAAGCTGCGCCTGCCTGCTCATCACCATGATAAGCTGCACTTTCTCCTTCGTTCCCTTGGAAAGGGTTTTGAGGCGGGCGTCCTCGCTGATATTCAAATTCGCAAGCATCTGCCTTGCCCTCTCCGGTTGGAAGTCCCCGTAAAAATCCGAAAAAAACGCTATCAGCTCCCTGACTTTCATACCTCCCTGAAAATAGGTCCGCTCCGGCAGATAAGACACACACGCCTTGCTCTCCGGCCCCGGCAGCTTTCCGTTGATTAATATTTCCCCTTCCGTCGGCACCAAAAGCCCGCTGATTAATTTAATTAACGTGGTCTTGCCGCTCCCGTTAGGCCCCAACAGACCAATAATCTTTCCCCGCGGTATTACAAGATTCATATGGTCCAGCGCCATCTTTTTCTTCTCGTAAACCTTGGTAAGATTGTTTACATACACAAGTTCACTCATTTTCTGCTCTCCCTCTTTTATTATGACTTTGCATATTTCCGCACATGCCACCGGTTCTGCTTATACTGCTTTGCCGCACGCGCTGCCGCTGGTTCTGCAATTATTCTCCCGCATCCGCCGCCTTCGGCTCCCCGTCCTGTTCAAGCAAAGCCAGTATCTCTTTTTTCTCAAAGCCCAGCTTTTTCATCTTGTCGATAAATTCGTGTATCTGCTCTCTCGCAAGCTTATTGCGAACCTCGCCTATCATTTCCATATTATCCGTCACAACCCTTCCGCTCGTTCTCTGTGCCATTACCAGCCCGTTTCTCTCCAGCTCGGCAAACGCCCGCTGCATCGTGTTGGGATTGACCCCCGCCTCGGCTGCCAGGTCCCGCACGCTGGGAAGCCGCTCTCCCGGCTGATACCTGCCGGCAACTATCTGATATTGTATCACTTCAAGAATCTGAGTATAAATCGGACGGTCAGAATCCAGTTTCCACCCCATTAGCCTCTTCCTTTCTTTGTATTATTGTACTGTTCTGTTAATACAATAATACTAAAAAAACATTTTGTCAATATCATTTTAGATAATTTTATATTTCTTCCTTAAAAGAAGCCAGCAGCACAAGCAAAGAACCAGCTATAATGCAGAAATCCCCGATATTAAAGATTATCTTCCGGAGCCCGAAAGGCACGTTAAAACTCACATAATCCACCACATATTTTCGTGAAAGCCTGTCATAGGTGTTGCTGTAGGCTCCTCCTAAAAGCAGGGTAAGCCCCCATTTTAAAATTCCCTTTCCCGCAGTTCCAAGGGTCAGAAAAAAGAATATTGTCAGTATCAGTGTCATAAGGAGGGAAAGCACCGCCACCATCCTTTGTCTGTGCTGGCCTGCATTCAGGAACGCGCCCCGGTTATGGTGCTTTCTGATTATCAAAAGCCGGCCCGGCTTTTCCCTGACTTCCCCGTCCTCTACATTTTTTTCTATATAATTTTTCATGCCCAAATCCAAGCCCAGTATGACGGATATCACTGCTAAATATTTCATGAGCTTTGTTTTCCTCCGTATGTGCTGTCCAATATTAAATCATATCTTGCGGCAATATATCTTTTATAAAACGCTTTCTGTAAATCGGATATATAGGGAACGGTATCAATAAAAGCTTCAATTTGTTTTCTGTCCATTCAGCTTAATCGCAGAAGTCGGAAACTGAAATACCCTTGCATACAGAACCTCCTTATCTTCCAGTTCTGTGCCGCTTCCGTTACTGTCCGAATCCAAAACAGTATTTTTGATGGAACAAAAGTCAAAAAGCTGCTTATCATTTGACGTAAAATCCAGACAGGCACATACCACCTTTACATTTCCTCCCACAGTAAAAGTACCGAGCATTGTTTCCTGCGCCGGAACACCTAAAAAAGTAGGTCTTTCTTTTCCGGAGGGTGGAAATTTCAGCATATACTGCTTTCCATTATATTCCACGGCAATTTTCTTACCATTAGCTCCATTATATGCTTTGCCCGCTATCCTTCTGCAATCTGTAAAATCAATCTGCTTATTCATGTGCCCACGCTTTCCACACATTCAATAGAAACGTCAAAAACAGCCGCCGTTCCTCCCCTTTGCACCACTTTATACTGGAACTTCTTATTTTCCTTTGCCAGCTGTGCCGGGATGGAATTGTAACAGGCACGCATCTTTACACTGTCCGTATTCGACGCATATTTTGCCATATCGGCAATATAATTATCCACAATTTCATTTTGAATCGCCGCCACATCTAAAAAGGAATCGTTTTCCAGAAAATTGCTGACCGACGCCAGCATACCGCCCACAATCAGATACTCCCTGAAATGCTCCAGCGCCTCCCTGTGCAGCCCCTCCGGCATACTTACCATATTGTTGAAGCGCTCCCTGATTTCCACCGCCAGAAACTCTTTCCCCAGCGCCCACAGAAATTCCTCAAAATCCATGGGAAACAGCTCCATTGTCTCCACCTTCCCCACTGGATAGGAATACTGCTTTCTGTTAATCACCACTCCCAAAAGACTTCCGGCTACCACCAAATGATACTTAGGAACCTTCTCGCAGAAATATTTTAAGGCGGTCAGCGCCTTTTCACAGTTCTGAATCTCGTCCAGAATAATTAGCGTTCCCCCGGATTAATCTTCTCCCCGGCCGCCGCCTCCAGAAAACGGAGCAACCTGACCTGCTCCAAATTTTCCTCAAAATAGGCCCGACCTGCCTGTCAATCTCAAGATTGACATATACGGTATTTTTGAAATACTCTCTGCCAAATTCCTTTAAAATATACGTCTTCCCTACCTGACGGGCTCCGTTTAAAACAAGAGGTTTTCTGTCCTTTGACTTTTCTTTCCATTTTAAAAGCTTTGCTTTAATCTTCCTTTTCATAACAGCCTCTCTGAAAATATTATTATCTGTATAATCCCCCATAAAACTTTTAAGTCAAGAAAAATCAGAATATTTTGATTTTTCTTGACTTAAAAGTTATTTCATGGCCAGATGTACTGGCCTCATTAGACATATATTGTACCATTGGTTTGGATAATCATCTGTACTTCGGTAACTCATTATTTATAATCCAAGGTCTCTCATCAGTACTTCTATCAAACTCAACTTTATCATACGAAAACCACTTATCTTTGGGGAAAAATTTTTCTGGAAGTTTTCTAATGTACGATGCATTAAATATTTTAATTTCCTGCACTATCAAGTCGACATCTATTTGAGGATATATTTTTCTACAATATTCCAGAAACGGACTTAAAAAATATTCTCCAAATTTAAAATCAAACAAAAAACTATTCCTTTTCATATATTTTTCTAAATCTGATGAATCATTAATTTTTTCTGTAATAGTGTCAAATTTTATATTAATGCCTAATTCTCTCATAATATTTAAGTCTTTGTCAAACGACTCAAAGTCTCTAATAACTGCTCCTTTTATATCTATAGTATTACCCTCAACAACTAACAAATACAAAATATTTTGAGCATGTGCCTCTATATGAAAACCTGTATTTAAAAGAATTTCATATTTAGTATTGGCATCTAAAAATTTCGCTGGCAATACGGGTTTAATAATTTTTTCCATAATGAAGTCTTTTTGATTCATATCTTTTTTTTTCCTAAAATCATATAACAACTCGACTATTGATTTTACGCAGTTTTTTTGATGATTACTTGCAAATAATGAAAATGCTGGTATCAAACGTTTTTCACATTTTTCTAGTAGCGGATATGGTAGAATATCTCTTATGACCATTCCCCAATACCTTGTTTCCAAGTGCTTATCAAAATTATCTCCAAAGTCTATGATTCTTCCAAATATTTCTGGCATAAAAAAGATATCCTTTGGCATTATACCCATGTCGAATTTCTCTTTTAATATAGATGAAATCTTTATGGAATTGTTAATTTTCTCTGGAGTAAAAAGTCTTTCTAACCTTCCTATCTTTCGATTATATTGTAATTTAATATAGCATTTCTCATTTATAGAATAAACTGTCCTAGAACTCGCTGTGGGAACGACCATTCGCTCAGAAGTTTTCATAAAAGGTCTAAAGCAGTTTTCATAATCTGGATGAATTATGATTTCATCATTAATTATCCAATCCGGCCTTGCTCCATAGTCTATATATTTCATATTACTATTTTTAACCGAAAAGCCACACACTTTAAATTCCGGACTTTTCGAAAATGGACTGTAGGATTCTGTGGTATTATTTTTAATTGTAAAGCCACTCGGTGAACCATCGTTTATATAACGTTCCATATTTAAATATATATCTGGATCTGTAAAGAAAGGAACAAAATTCCAACTTGCTACAAATTGATATATCTGTTCACAATCGTTCTTATGTGCAGATATCCACTTTTTATAATTTATGTGTAAATAGGTATAATTTGTTTCGTTAAAGTAATCATCTAATATATTTTTAAATTTATATTCTTTCTGAATTCTATAAAGCATTGACGCATTACTATGTTCCATATATTCTTTCAAATCATCTAATAATGTCGCTTGTTTATTATCTCTTTCATAAAAACAAAAGTCATACAATTTTTCATTTTTCTTTGGATACATAATCTCACACGATAAAGTAGAGTCCGTAAACACACTTGTTTTTCTAACAAGTTCATTACCATAATAAGCGCAATAAACTTCATATGTATAAAAAATAGCAATTGTATCACCTTCATTAATTGGCAATTTTACCTTCATATCATGTTTTAATTTATAAAAATACAATCTAAACTGTAAATACTCTTCCCCTTTACTAATTTCATCAATAATATCGCATTTTATAAATTCCTTAAAATCACTACTCCCAGATTTATATGAAATATATGCTTGTAATTTCAATCCTTTTTTGCTTAAAATCAAATTAGAATGAATAGCATTCTTATTAATATGAATTCTACATTTTATTGAATCTTTCTCTTTTAATAATTTAAATTCTTTATACACATATAATTTATAAATGTCACCTACATAGGGCATAATAATACCCATATGATTTTTTATTAATTTATATCCATCCATACTATTCTTTTCTAAAAATGTAATTCTTTTATTTCCAGTTTCTAAATCATTTTTATCGTAATTACAAATCTTCTTTAGTTCTCCAATTATTGAATAAGAAAGAGATTCTTTCGTATTATCTATTTTAATATATTCGTTATATTTATTATATCGTATAATAAGATCATTTTCATGTAATCTAGATACTAATTCCTCATTTTTGATAATGTGGCTTTCTATTAGTTTCTTAAACAGTTCTTTATAATTTTTAGCATCATCTTCATTTGCACAAAATTTAATATTAATATAATTGTTATTATTTATAAAAATTGTCATTCTATAATCTAATTCCCAATAGGCTCTTGACTTCACTGGCATTCCTTGTCTTCTTGCTGCTTCAATATCTCTATCTTCTCCCAAATCCAACTCATCAGATAAACGAAATAACATTGTAGTAAAAGGCACTCTAACATCTGCAATCTTACTTCCTTTTATATAAGAAGGTATTTTAGATAATGGTTCCCTAGAATGAAATTTTATCACTACAAAAATAAATTCCAATAACTCTTCTGGTATTTTGCAAATGACCTCATGCAAATTATGTTTATTTTCTGCTAATGCTAATTTTATTTTAGCAATAGCAAAATATGCATGATATGCTCTAATCTCATTTTGTTGCTCATTCGTATAGCAAGACGGATCCTGAGGATATTCTTGATAATTAATCTTTGACATATACATAGGCTCAAAGTATTTCATAATATTTCTATCCATTTCCATTTTCGGGTGAGCAGACATACAAATATCATGAAGCAGTGCAGAAAAGCACAAAATAACAATTTCATTTTCGCTTAATTTTTTAAATATTCTACTGCAATCAATTGCGTTATCTGTAAGCTCCAAAGCCCTACGCAAAACACGATATGAATGTTCTAATTTATGATCTGTATAATTTCTCATTGCGTCTACAATGGTATTTCGCCAAATTACATCTTGTAATTCTTCGCAAAGTTCTTTAATAATCAAACATTTATCTTCAGAAATACGGTTCTTGATTAACCCAATAAACTGTTCTGTTGATACTCTCATTAGATATCCTCCCACATCCATATAAATTCTCATCTTGTTCTATCGGTTTTAATCAACAATTATGTTGATGTTATATATTACTATTTGATGGCTATATATCATTCACACTGTGCCAATAACAACTTTTTCTAATCATCGCAAAGAATGTATCCTTCAATTTTTTAATATTTCAAAAGACTATAGAAAGCAATGAACCATATCAGTTAACTCAAACTTCACACATGAATTTTAGTTATGCACCTTGAATTTTCAATACTTAGCATTAATTCATTTGTCAATGTTCCGTAGGTTTATGCTACTGGAGTTTCGATTTCAGCAGAACTGGCAGAGTATCCATTTTCATCATCTGCTATATCATAATTATCTACAAGCAGCATCCTGAACATTTGAAGCAGTAATCGAAAAGCCTGTACCTATGTTATATCAGACATTTTCTCATCATCTGATTCACGGCTTTCAAGAGATTATATCATATATCGGCAAAGACAACAGCAGTATGTGCTATCATTGCATCATGCGGGATAGACCTGCATTCTTTACCCAGTTGCAGATAGCTTTTACAAACTTTGAAAAAGACTTCAATATCCCATTTTTTCCCATAGATACGGATAATTTCATTTGGTGTTAGTCAGTAAATAGGTCGTTATACCATTTGAGTCCGTTTTAAGGGACTTAAAATATGTTATGCTATTCCTGATACAGGGAGGAAATAACATGGCCACTAAAGAATTGCTTATAAGCCGCCTCAATCTGCTCTCGGAGGAAGACATTGTATCCTTATTGGATGCCGCCACCCATATGGAAGAAATAAATACCCCGGCAGTTAAACCGGACTGCCCCTGTTGCGGCTCCCATACTGTCATCTGTTATGGACATAAATGCCGCAAACAAAGGTTTTACTGTAAATCCTGTGCAAAGACATTTGTCCCGACTAACCATACCATTATGTCGAACTCCCATTTCCCGGCAGAAGCATGGCGTGAGGTCATCAGCGACACAGTACATGGCAATGCCATTGACTATACCGCAAAAAAGATTGGCTGTTCCCACCAGGCGGTCATGAGGCACAAAGTACTCATGGCGCTGCAGGAGCTGTCTGAAATAAGCAGTGTCTGCCTTGGAGAAGTGTTCGAGTTCGACGAGACCGTTGTCCTTGACTGCTATAAGGGAAAGGAAATGGACAGTTCCATCCCAAGAGGCCCGCGCAGGCATGGAGCAAAGGCTGAAAAAAGGGGCATCTCCAATGAGTATGTGTGCATCTGTACAGGAATCCAGCGCAAAGGTGACGCCATTGCGGCCACGGTCAAAGCCCAGTGCGAAAGAGCTGCTGAGCATATTTGAAGGACATATCGCAGACGGGACCCTGGCCCTTTGCGACGGGCTGCGCAACTACCACGCATTCCCGGGGCTTGCGGGCTGCATTGTCAGGGACTGCAATGCCCCCGATGCGGAGGATAGCTGTTTCTATAACCTGAACACAGTAAATGGGTTCCACAGCTTCATTAAGCAGAGGTATGTGTTCTACCGCGGCGTGGCAAGCAAGTATATCAACAGGTATAATGTCCTTTTTTCAACGGCCTATCGAAATGCGGAAAGCATCATCAAACGGCTGACAGATGCGGTGCTGGCGGTGACAGGCACTGATTATTATCATAGCAACAGGGACGTAAGGGAAGCTGGTTTACTGGCCATATAGCTCTACCGACCCATTTGCTGACTAACACCTTTCATTTTCATCCAATTCCGTATCAATTGAAATGATTGCAGAGATACTCTTTTCGTTTGTTTCTGTTACGGACATAGACTACTTTGGCTGAATGATTTTTCCATCTTTTACAACATCGACCATGACAGATAAAAGATATCTGGAATGTCCTCTGCGTTTTTATTTTTGTTGTAGACAGTCATTAAGGAGATATCTTCTCCATTGTAACGGAAAAACATTTTTGGCATTTTCTAAACCATGGCAATGGCATCATATCCGATTTCATTCACAGCATGAATAGAACTTGGTGAAGAAAACTAACTGTCAAAAGGACGTATTTTGCTGGGATAGCGACACTTTTAGCCTGTTTTAGCAGTTCGAGCATTATAAAAGCCCCTTTTTGCACAGACAGCTGATGCCATTTATCCGGTTTTTCTTGTTTTCAGATGAAAGAAGCACACTGTTGACCGGAAGAAAAGTACTTCCGTATGACCAGTCCAGTGTAAGCATACGGTAGCCAAATTTATAAACATGTTTTGCATGATCATATATTTTTATAAGAAGCTCTACTTTTTTAGAGCGGCTCCTTTCAAACATGGGATCATCAACGTTCAGAGCATTGGCATGGTCTCCAGAATCCAGCGGTACGACCGCTTCCTTAATAATCCTGCCTGAAAGAATTGTTGAGAAACGAACCCAATTAATTTGAATCATTTTCATAAAACGATAGACAGTGTCCTTTGCAAACGCTGGCATATTTTTTTCGGTAAGAAGATTCCTGTTGGAAAAACAGCAGAAACAGATACTGAAATATTTTCATGGCAAGAATACCTCTTTTCTTATAGGAATTAGCAGATTTTAATGCCAGTTATTATTGAATTACAAGGTGCTTACGCACGTATTCATGTGCGAAGTTTGAATTATATTATTATAAGATAGTTCTTTGCTAATAAAAATATGGTTATGCCATACTTTGTAAAGCTAAAAAACTTTGCAATTTGAGACTGAATCGCAAAGTTTTTCATAACTCTAACTTTATTTTCCTACACCTATTGATTCTTGACCGCCACATTATAAATTTTCTATTCTCGGAAAAAGTATGGTTACGCCATTCCAAAATAGTATTTCCACATCATTTTTACATTTGTAATGTGCGGTACTATCATATTTTTAGGAGGTGAAATTATGGCTCTTCATCCAAAACAATTCGGCATAGTGCTAAAAAATGCTCGAATGGACAAAAAACTTACCCAAGCAGAATTAGCTGAAATACTAGATATTTCCCTGTCATACCTGAAGGATCTTGAGCGTTTCCGGAATAACCCAAGCTATGATATCTTTGAAAAGGTCATCCGTTACTTCAACCTATCAGCAGACACAGTTATCTATCCCAACCATAACCAAACTGATAATACGTACCAAAAGATAGGACGCCTGCTGACCCGCTGTAGCGAGAGACAGCTCAAGGTCATCCTTGCCACCACAGAGGCGCTGCTATCCATAAGTGAAAACCTTCCAGAATCAGGCAATAGATGAGTACGGTTTTCAGGGGTATTTTTGTCACTCCTTATCTGCATTTTAAGGCTCTTTATGCAACTGTGTTTCTATGCAAAAATGGCTCTTTTTACTATCATATCCATTTCATTGCATAAATTCTTCCGGAGATAAATTTGCTTCAAAAGTCTCCAAACTATTTAGCATAAAGATGTAATCTACATATTTCTAACCATATACCCTTCAAGTGAATTTGTATCTTCCAAATTTGCTATCCATTCTAAAAGCAACTACTACTATTCTTATAATTGATGACCCTGAATTCATTAAAGATACTGTAAATGATGTTTATGCAATTGCCCGAAAAAATGTGGAAGAAGGAAAAGAACTGCCCAGACTTTTTTCAGAGTGGGAGACTGCGATACCGTCCTGTACAGGGCAACTCTGGCCGAAAAAGAGCTCCGTGAAATGGGCTATAAAACCAAAATAGAAATTGTTCCCGGAATGCACCATGAATGGGATTTGTGGGATGAACCCCTGCGTATTGCCCCTAAGAAATGGATTCCGATTAGACACTCTGTTATTTATCCATAAATAATAGGGTAGAGGGCGAATAAATTTCTCGCCCCTCCCATTGAACCGTACGTACGGGTCTCGTATACTACACCACTTCCTCCATCCATACCATTACTGGTACCGACTTGTGGTTCACTACACTTGGCGGTAAATACCCGTGGCTGGACTTGCACCAGCAAGATTAGCGCCATGCTCGGCAATCGAGTAGGAGGCGGTGACTAACCGCCGTCCTCTCAGTCGAGTAAGTAAGAGGAATTTCACCTCAAACTTCTCACAGAACCGTACGTGAAGGTCTCCCTTCATACGGCTCCTATCATTTAGCAATACGAATATATTCTGCTCCAATGAGCAAACAGTTTTGGCTCCCGCTTTCGAATGGCGGAGAGCCATTTCTCTGTCCTTCGTCTATGTCCACGGAAGTTTTTATATTTGCACATCGCCCATTTGACAATTCTGCGCTCAATACACTGCAGTGTATATTTCATTGCAGAAGGATTAAATTTCCCAAAATAATTCATCCATCCTCTTATGAGTGGATTCAACATTTCTGCTATGATGTCTATTTTGCACCCGGTCTTTTTGTGAATCTCCAATGCTTTGACTTTATCCCTGAAGTTCTTTGCACTTGCCCTGCTCACTGATGCTATGAAGTTGTATCGCATTACTCCGTCTCTGCATTTCATGTATACCGCCTTAAATGTATATCCCAGAAAATCGAACTCCGTCAGTTCTTCTTCCTTTGTCCTATCCTTATCTTTACAGTACACAATCCTTGTTTTAACAGGATGCAACTCTAACTTACATTCCTTGAACCGCTTCACAAGCTGCTCCTTTATATACAGGGCTTCTTCTTTTGTCCTACAATGGATAACTCCATCATCTGCATATCTCTCAAATGGTTCCTGCGGAAAATTTCTTTTCATCCACATGTCAAATACATAATGCAAAAACATATTTGCCAAAACCGGACTGATTACCCCACCTTGTGGTGTCCCGGAAAACCTGGCAGTGACCTGCCCATCTTTTTGGACAAATGGGGTTTTGAGCCATCTCCCGATGTACATACATATCCAAGGCTGTTCCACATGCCTGCGCACTACCCGCATCATAAGTTCATGGTCTATGTTATCAAACAGGCCTTTTACATCCAGTTCAATCACATAATCATATTTCCAACATCTTTTCCTTGCCGTCTCTACCGCGTCCAGTGCTGACTTATTCGGCCTGTATCCATATGAATCCTCGCAAAACATAGGTTCTACGGCCTGCTCTACATACATCCTTGCAACCATCTGTGCAACTCTGTCTGTTATAGTTGGTACCCCCAGCCGTCTGGTACCCCCTGCTTTCTTTTGAATCTCCACCGCCATTACCGGAGATGGAAAATAACTTCCCGAGCTCATTCGGTTCCAGATTTTATAGAGATTGTTGTTGAGTTTCTTCTCAAATTTTTCAAAATCCACTCCATCTATCCCGGCGCTTCCTTTGTTTGCTTTTACCCTTCTGTAGGCCTCTATGACAGCCCGTTTTGGTATATCGTATTGCCTGCTCTCGCCCATCAAATCCTCCTGGTTTACCAGTTGTTTTCTGCCTCAAGCTAAATGATGCCACCCCTTTGCTCCACTACCATTACAGTAATCTCATCACTACTACGAGTGGCTCCGCCCCTGCTGAACGCCTTTCTACTTTCGGTCTTGCCTTTCTGTGGCTTGCACCTTTTCGATTTGCATCATTCTGCAGGTTCCCATGTTTCGCACAAAAGCCTGGTACATGCTCATGCCACCTTAATGTCGTTTTGCGGATAATCGGCTTTACAGGTTTCCATTATCCTTATCCCCACCCAGTGGTGAAAAGAGGGTTTTGCAAAAATCGTACGCTTTCGACACTTCATCAGTGGTTCACTTCCGTTCATCTTCATGCACCCTATCTGACTATTTCTTCACAGCCTTTTCTCTAATCGCTTACTACCATAGGCTTGACTATAGCAGCATTAGAGTGATTTGACAGGTCTGCCTGTTCAATCCCTGTCGGAGGGCCTTCCTCCATCTTGTGTGCGCCTTGCATGGCACACCACCACCGTGCGTACCGTTCGGTACACGGCGGTTTCAATAGTTGACGTGCACTGACTGATAGGCGGTGGCCAGGTCATAAAAGCCACTGTTTATCAGTCTTTCTTTTGTCATTGCCATATTTACGGCAACTGTATGTGTTGTGAACCAATATCCCCGGCGGCTGTTTCCAGCCTGCCACGCCAAATCCTTCGGCACTCCCATCCTGATTAGATTTCGCACTTTTGTTTTTGGTCTCTTCCATTGTTTCCATATACACATTCGGATTCTGTGATAGAGCCATCCATTGATGTCTTCTATGTTGTTCTTCATGCTTGCTATTCCGTAGTAGTTCAGCCATCCTCTTGCATACTCCTTGATTTTCTCAAGGCTTGGCCTGATTGTTTGCACACGCCTGCGGGAAGACAGGCTTTTTAATCTTGACTTGAACTTCTTCCATGACTTTTCATGAACACGGACATATATGCCGCTCCCGTTCCTTCCCAATGCAAAGCCTGGAAACTTAAAATTTTGGATTGCAAACACGCTGACTGTGCGGCTTTTCTCCCGGTTGACCGTTAATTCCAGCCTCTCTTCAAGGTACTTCGTACTGCTCTCCAGAAGCCTTTCCGATGCCCGTTTACTCTTTGCAAGAAGCACTATGTCATCTGCATACCGTATACACGGGACTCTTCTCTTTAGAAACTCCTGGTCGAACTCATTCAGATAGATATTCGCAAGCAGTGGTGATAGGTTTCCCCCTTGCGGCGACCCTTCTTCTGTGTCAATAACCACTCCGTTTTCCATGACTCCACTTTTCAGATAGCGTTTTATCAGCTGCACTACCCGCTCATCCTTTACATTCTTCCGAAGAAGGTTGATAAGTATTCCGTGGTTGAGTGTGTCAAAGTATTTCGATAAGTCCAGAACTACCGCATACGTATAGCCCTGTTCTGCATACTCTTTCACTTTCAGTACCGCTTCTTTCGCGCTTCTGTCCGGGCGGTAGCCGAAACTGCCCTCCGCAAACAGTGGCTCATAGATTGGTACTAACTGCTGGGTTATTGCCTGTTGTAGTGTGCGGTCTATCACCGTTGGTATGCCAAGCTTCTGCACTCCACCATCCGGTTTCGGAATTTCAACTCGTCTCACTGGAGACGGAGTGTACTTCCCTCTGTAAATCCGCCCGGTCAGCTCCTGTTGATGTTCCTTTAGATACGGAAGCGCTTCCTCTATGGTCATTCCGTCGATTCCCGGCGCCCCCTTGTTTGCCTTCACCCTCTTATACGCTCTGTTGAAATTGTCTTTATTAAGTACCGCTTCCAAGAGTTTTGGCTGTGCACTGTCTCTTTCTTTCCATATCCGATTGAATGACCTTGACGCTTCCG
>OFGP01000213.1_pt1 | contig 63659 bp, 78 predicted proteins | sample 1521781 | NCBI WGS metagenome assembly OFGP01 (sample SAMEA3504113, study PRJEB24116) | mouse gut metagenome | biome: mouse gut; feature: mouse-associated habitat; material: faeces | place: Denmark | collected 2011
AACCGGGCCTTTGCCCTATTGGAATCAAGATTTGAACTTGTTTCGCAATTACCTATCATCTCTTTTTTCAAATTCTTCTTTTAAATAACCCAGATACGGGTCACTCATAGCAAGGAAAATATCCAGAATATCCATGGCTATATCATAGGCCACAGAAAAAATATAACTGGAACTGCGATTCATCAATGAATAATGATTCATCCTATCCTTGAATTCTTCAACCACGGCAACGGGTGGCCTCGATTCATTCTCCTGAATACATTTCAGAATTTCTTCCGCCGCCCATCTCGAATAAGTTTCCTGCAAAAAAATCTGCCGTCTGCATTTTTTTCTTGGTTCGGGCATATCAGCAATGTACTCCTGGAGAATGCTTATAGCTCTAATATCCATACTATTTCCTCCAAAAGAAAAGAGCCCTTGTGTTAGGACTCAGATTCTTTTTCTCTCTCAGCAAGAGCCTCGTTTACTTTTTCGTTAATCTTCTCGTCGAGTTTCTGTTCAGCAACCCAGTCACTCACGAACGTCGCTGCGAATCCGACCACTGTTGCTAAAATCCCAAGACCTTTGATTAAATTTTTGTTCATAAGGCAATTACCTCCTTTCCATAACAGTCTTTGTAATACTTGCGGAATCATAGTTCGTCGGGATCAAACCTATTTGGCTCATATATTGGCGAAACGATAAAACACTCAAGTCCGTCATCCATTTTTGCTTTGTGGTTTTCAAAATCCAGCCACAAACATCCGCAATCTGTTACAAGTTCATCTATTCCCCAGCCCATTTCATCTCCGAATTTAATGCCGTCTAATCCCAAAAAATCATAAAACTCATTTATTGTAGAATACCCTCTAAGTTGCAGGTTCCTGTTTATATGATATTCAGCATTTAATACAGCAGCCAATGTGGATTCAAAATATCGCTTAGAGAAAAAATCGTAAAACAGTAACTTGTCACTAAAATCTGCATCGGGAGAATAAACAGCTATCCCATCAGCCGATATAAATGTGTCTTTTGCAATCTCAGCCTGGATTTTAACATCGGCATCTTCTCCATAGACCGTTTTTGCCGCGTCACGATACTGCTTGTATGTTTCATTCAACATGGCATATGCGCTTGCCAGCGATGCCTGATTTCTCTTATCCAAAGCATGAATGCTGATAATACATGCAATGGTTGAGAACCCAAACATGATGGAAGGAATATAACATTTCCATGCAACTGCAATAACCTCTTTTGGAGTAAGCTTATCTACTCTTGGAAATTCTTCCTTTCCGTTTTCTTTTGCTGTTTTATACAACTCTGCATTTATGCGTTCCTTTTCCAATTGGATTAAGGAAAGAGCTTTAGGCGTTGCTCTTACCGCCATAACGGCAGTTCCTACAACTCCACAGACACCAGCGTATGTAAGAATCACCGGCATATGTTTTCGTATTGCTATTTTTTTCATGATTAACCTCCTCCTGCTATCTTTTTGTGAAGAAATCCAGCAATGAAAATTTCTTCTTCTGAAAATTGTTTGCTATAGGTTTATGGGGATGAATTTCAGGCGGGGATTTTGTAGCATCTTCGTCATTGTCACACTCAGAGGAATCTGATTCTGAATGTTTTTTAGACATTGCTTTGGATAATCTAAAAGGCCAGAATCCTGTAAACCACAATGGCGTATACCAAATATCATTATCGTTTGTAACGATTGGAATGGTATCTGTACCGCCAATCGGCTCTGTTAAAGAGTTACCAATAACAACATACCCTGGACAGCCAAGTAAACTAATTTGTATGTAACACATTTTTGCAACTACCGGGTCAATATCCTGCCCCACAAAAAGAACATCCTTTTGATAATTTACGTCAAGTTCATCCTTACAGATATTCGCAAACGCAATAAGCATACATCCGGCTCCGCAGCATGGGTCATTAACCGAAATATATCCATCAGAGGCAATCTTCTCTTTTAAATCATCACCCACCAACATTTTTGCCATTAGTTCCGCAATGTGCCAAGGGGTGAAAAATTGTCCGTGCCACTTATTTTCAAGATTAAACCGCATATAAAGTTCGCCAAGGAAATCCTGTTCCGGATTCTCTTCCAAGGCTAATGTGGTAATGCTTAACAGCTCAGAAATAAGTTCTAACTCTTCCTCGGAATATCTTTGGACTGTTTCCATATAAGAATCTTCCATTGTTTTCCAGACTTCTGTTTTTCGGTCTACTGCATTTGCGATAGCACAGGCAGACATATCTACAAAATCCTGCCAAATCTGCCATGAGGAATGCCGATTACATAGTTGGTTAAAATTATCAATGAACTTCTTTTCCCATTCAGTACTGCCTCTGATGTTTTTATTTCCTCCCATTTTTTTCTCCTTTCAACCGGGGCACAAGGCCCCTGGATTATCTAACCAACCAGAACTCCGGACGAACCCCACGAGAGTCCGTAGCGTAGCCGTAGCCCGCATTGCCATCGTAGCGCACATCGGCGAAGTCAGCCGAAGACACTTCCTTTTTGGTTGCGTTTCTGAGCCACCCCCATTCCCATTCGTTCTGTAAATATGCCACCCGGTTTCTCCGTTCTTTCATAAGCGGAAGCTGCTCGTCATCATCCGGCTCGAAATGTTCATTGTCCCATTCGTCATCATGACCGAACAACTCTCCAACAGTCGGAATAGATAAATCTGCAATTCTGTCCTTAAGCTCTGAGGGGAATGCCTCCAGCAGCACAGAATCAATCCACTTCTTCAAATCAGATTCTTCAAATCTACCTTCATTGGTATTCTCTTCATTCATTGCTTTACTGACAACATAATCATCAAAAATAAACAGAACACCCTTGTCTGTAATTTTATGAGCCGTTGCAGTAAAATCTCCGAGACCATTCAAGGATATCAGAATCTGATCTCCCAGCAGAATCTCCTTTGTCTCCGTTCCCTGTTTTCTTAATACTTTGATGTTTTCCATTTCTTTTTCTCCTTTCAATTTTTGATTTCTTTGAAAAACAAAAAGAGTATGAATGGGACTCGAACCCATAACCTACGGTCGGGAATTGACCGTTGCTCTCCCACTTGAGCTATCATATCTCTTCATAATACAACTTGTAATTTTCGCGCAAAAAGAAAACGAGACGTATTATCGTCCCGCTCTCCGGTAATCATAAACCAATATTTTTTAGAATTTTTGTAAGCTCGTCCTTATCAAGTTCAGCATCCACATCCAAATGAATATGTGTCCTTCCATCGTTAATACCTGCTGTTATTCCATTTAACCGGATATCAATATTATATCCGGTCTTTTTTCGTAACACCTTCTTTACTAATTTTGAAATCATATTCGTTGTAAATTTAGATACTATCTTCATTTCGTCCATACTTTAACTCCTTTCAGTTTTAGTTTTTCCATAAAAGAAGTTGTATATTTTGCGCATTTTAAATCTCCTTCCTGTCAAAATATGTTTCCCATCGTTTCCTTGGAAGTGGCTTCATTTTCAACGCCCACATAATTTGCCTTATTGATACGGTAGGATATAATCCATCGTCCGTACACTCTTTGGCACGGCTATCAAAATATTCCTTAAATCCGGGATGCAGGTACAAATCATCTGTAAGCCATGAATCAATCTCGCCCCAATATGTAGACTTACTATCTTGTTTGAATCTCTGTTGTATTACAGCCAATCCTTTATCTCCAATCTTAAATAAAGTACACCTGCTATATATGGGATGGTTACAAACGTATAAGCTTCCATACATAGATACATATAATAGTGGTTTTTCATAATGATATCTCATATGTCCCCCCAAAAGAAAAGAGCCTAAGTTTCCTTAGACCCCATTTCTTGAGCATTACCGTTCAATTATTCGTTATTTCCGTACACATCTTCGTGACTTTCTCCCGGAAATTCCTCATTATCGTGCCAGTAAGTTTCTTCATCATACTTACTATGTCCTCCATAGAGCTGTTCATAATCTTCTCCCTCAGTCAAGTAATCTTCTATATCTACTGAGTGTCCGCAGACAGGACAAACCAAAACCTCCTCGTCTGCTTTTTTCATCTTTGCTCCGCATTCATAGCACTCATAATCATCATTGAAATAGTCATTGCCCATAAATATCTCTCCTTTCCATTACAATTATATATGTTGATTGTTACTGGTCAAGAGATAAAGAGCTCTTTAACATCTTTCATAAAAGGTGATGTAAAAAATGCGGAAAAACGAAGAGACCGTGTAAGACACACGATCCCGCCGTCCGTAAAACCTTTGTCATCTTCTTGTCGGCTTAAAATGTCCGAACAAACCTCTAAATGTGGTTGAGGTAAATGTTCCAGTCTCCTCAAATTTGAATCCCTTCCGCATCCATGCTGAATAGAACATTATCGGCACTAATAATCCTGCCACATCCAACCCAATCCTGATATATCGGTCTTTCTTCTGTTCTGATAACTGCTCCTGCCGAATCTCTTCGTTTAATTTGCATGTTTCTTCGTCCGTTTCACGCTTATACGCTAGATTCTCGGAATCAGTAATCGACTTCGTTTCCTCGATTCTCAGTTTGTGTAGTTTGACAAGACTATCAACTGCTTTTGAATAGTTCTCATCGTCAACATCCATGCCGGAAATCGTATTGATTTGACTTTTGATTTCCTCATCCAATAAATTTTTAATTTCTTCATCCATCTTATTTTCTCCTTTCTGTGATGAATAATGGTTTCATAATAGGACTTGTTATTTCTGCGTCATTATAAAAGTTTTTCTGAAAATTCCACCCCGGGATTTTTTTCACATATCAAAATACAACATTTTATGTATACCTGCGTGCTGAAAATATAAAAAGAAGAGCCTAACGGACAGGCTCCCCTCTACATTTCAATCTTCGTAAATAATTTTCTTTCTTAAATTGCACCAGTTTATATATCTTTCGGAATGGCAAACCGGACAGTTAAATTTACTGATTTTATTTCCAATATCGACAAGTTCTTCTGGAGATGCTTCTAACTTGGATGCACATATCGGACAGTTAAACCGGTACAGCTTTTTCATAGCACGGTGTAATACAATCACGGTTACCCCCTTTCCCGACTAAGAAGCCAAAAGAATCGTCTGTATAAATCATAATAAGTATCTCGACAGCATGGTACATTGTGCTTCATCTTCAAACCATTATATGAAATTCCCTCTGTAACACCTATTAAAATATAAGGTCCGAGTATACTGTCTGTTTTAATAGCTGTTTGTTCAATGATTTTCATTCGGTTCAAATAATATTCCCTGTCTTCCACGCATTTTGCTGTTGGATCGCTGTGGCTGTTATCTTGTACAATCTCTGTTCCTGCTGGCTGTTTGCTGTAGCCGTCAAATGATTGATACTCCTTTTTCCATAAAGGGTATTGGAGACAGAAATGCTTTAATTCATAGTACCGGTGCTTGTCAATCCAATACTTGTTCTTTTCTGAAACCTCTGGATGTATTGTTGTAGACATCACTTTTTCTCTCCTTTCCAAATATAACCGGTATCTTCATAGAGTTTCTTTGGAGAAATATAAAAATTGATTCTTCCAAATTTAGAATTCATTTCCTCAATATCGGTTATGAGTTTTCCGTTTCTGGTTGCTTTTCCAATGGGTAACCATCCTGCAATTATTCCAGCTCTTATCCACGATGCATCTTTTCCATAAATTCTGGCGGCAACTGCAACAGGGACAGAGCCATCTGCAAATTCTATCATCTGCTTTTACCTCCTTTTAACGGCTATTCTAGGATAAGAATCGCACTTTGTTAAAACAACCTCGGTGGTTTTTATTTGCAAAAGAAAAGAGCCATTGCTGGCTCAATCTTTCAAATATCCTACTTTGTATAAAACCCTTCCTACTATAGTCCAAAAATATTGTTTGATACTCATAGAATCACCTCCTTCACAATAGCAGTTGTGATTTTTGCGCATCCCATCGAATCATGGTCATTTCACATGGATAATCTTCAAACCCTATAGTTTCTGGGGTGATGAATCCTTCTAATACTCCTCTTATAATTTCGGCTTCATATTGCTTATATGGAAAAATATCATCTGGCAATTCCCTATGTAATCCGCCGCATACCTGACACTTCATCCTTCTTATCGTAATCCATTTTGTACTTCTTCGTTTTGAGCGAACAATCCTATTAACTTTGTCATAATATTTCAATTTTCCACCGCAATTAGGACAAGTTGACTCGTTATTACTAACCATATTACATCCCCTTTTCTAATCTAGGATAGATTTTTGCATTATTTTTTAAGTGTAGGAGTTGACAATTCCTACACCATAATATATGATTACTAATAACTTTTCAACTTTGATGTAAAAGAAAGGAGAACTGAAATATGCTGACTAATTGTCCAGAATGTGACCTTCCTGTAAGCGACAAAGCCTTAAGCTGCCCACATTGCGGATACCCATTACAGCCAGACAAAGCCGTCCATAAACCCCGCAATAAAAATAATAAACGAAGACGACTCCCCAACGGCTTCGGTCAAATAAGTGAAATTAAGAACAGAAATCTGCGAAATCCTTTTAGAGCTATGATAACAGTAGGCAAGACACCGGAAGGACGTCCAATATGTAAACCATTGAAACCTGAATCCTATTTTGCTACTTACAACGATGCGTATGCAGCACTCGTGGAATATAACAAAAATCCATATGATTTACAGCCTGCCATAACCATGCAGGAACTCTATGATAAATGGTTTCCAGAATACGAAAAGACCGTTAAGGATACCAAGGCTGTTGAAAACGCCTGGGAATATTGTTCATCCGTTTATAGCATGAGGGTAATGGATGTCAGGGCTAGGCATATAAAAGGATGTATGGAAGAAGGGATTGCGGTAGTTAAAGGAGTTGAGCAAACGCCGACTGCCACCATGAAAAACAAGATTAAATCCCTGTTCAATTTAATTTTGGATTATGCTTTAGAATATGAGATTGTGGATAGAAACTATTCCAGGACATTTAAACTTACAGATGAAGTTGTCAAAGAATGCCACAATGTCAAAAAAGAACATATCGCTTTTTCTGATGAAGAAATGAATCTCTTATGGAAACACGCATATGATAAGAGAGGCGTGGATATAATTTTGATACAATGTTATTCTGGATGGCGTCCGCAAGAACTTGGATTGATCGAATTAGAAAATGTGGATCTTGAATCTGGAACATTCAAAGGCGGTATGAAAACTGATGCCGGTACAGAGAGAATCGTTCCGATTCACAGCAAAATCAGAGAACTAATCGAAAGAAAATATAAAGAAGCTGAAGAACTCGGCAGTAAATATCTTCTGAACTGGGTCGATCCGAATGCTCGTAATAAGAAGAATATAAAACTGACTTATAATCGCTATAACAAAGCCTTTGGGTTAATTTGTAGTGAACTTGGATTAAATTCCGAGCATCGTCCACATGATGGAAGAAAACATTTTGTAACCATGGCAAAAAGATATGGCGTAGATGAGTATGCTATCAAATATATGGTTGGTCATAAGATTTCAGACATCACAGAAAAGGTATATACTCAAAGAGAATTTGATTGGCTCAAAACAGAAATTGAAAAATTAAAATAAGGAGTTTACTTTGCTTAATTTATGTGAATACAAAGTGTAGGAGTGTGGTATATGAATAATGCAGGAATAAAATAGGAATTACCTACATTTTCCTGCTTTTTATCACATTTAACCACTTTAAAAAGTCTGATTTTAAGGGCATTTAATAGTCGATCGACTCGTAGTAAGTTTCTATTTGTATAATCAAAGAATCCCTATATTTTCAAGGATTTTATAAGGAAATGTAGGAATAGTCAAGTAATAAACGACTTCCCTACACTTCCTGATACCCTTATCCGCTCTCAAAAATATCATTCATTTGAATCGGCATTCTCACCAGATTCTGTCGGTTCAGGACTTGGAGTAGAGCCGGTTTCCTGCTCTTCTTTTGTTCCCGGTTCCGTTTCTTTGACAGCTAATTTTTCAATCAAAATCTCGATTGTCGGAACGGATGAATTTTTGTTAATGGATGTGAAGTGCATGACCTCTGCGTTCAAAATCTCATCCTTAATTGCACCATACTCTCCAGAAGCAAAATTGACAAGGTTTTTCTTATCACCAGCTTCTAAAAGTTTAACATCAAACTTTGCTTCTCCTTTGTACCTCTTAACGAGTTCTAAAACAGTTGTTTCATTCATAACAATACCTCCATTTACTTAGTATCTTTGTTGTAGTTTGCAGAGCTAATTCCAAGTATCACGCCCATGAACGTGTCGATAGCAGCAATCGTACCAACCACCTGCTCTCCACATGGCAGATTCCAGATACCAGCTAATGCAAAATATAATGTACCTAATGCCGGTAAAAACACCATCGCAACCCACTTTAAAATATCGTAAGTCTTATTACTCATGCTCATCACCATTTCCCTCCTTTTCGTAAGTCGACATTCTTATAGGAAGTTTTTCAACCTCCGCCATTACCCTTTTTGCAGATCCATTCCCACCCATTTTTTCATACGGAACATATAAATAGTCATGCAGGTTCTCATATTCATCCTGCGTAATGAATCCGCGGTCTACATAATGCATACCTAAAAACAATATGCGATCGTGGGCAAGCCCGACCAGCATTTCTGTTTTGACATCTTTTTTTTCAAGCCTTTTCGTGATATAGGCCCACAGTCCAGAAGATGCAAGAACTGAACTAAAAACCGTAAGAATAATCTGTTGCCATACTTCCATGGTCATCCTCCTTAAATTTCTATTGTGGTGACCTATCCGTTATCACCAGCTTTTTGTTTACCACAGTAATATCCTTATCAAATAGAGATTTGTATAACTCGATAAGGTTGTTCCTTTGCTGTTTTGATAAAAGTTTGTAGTAGCTGCCCATCCATCCCCGGAACATATTTTCAATGTTCTCATATGGAAGTCCGCCATTTTGAACCTTTACAGCGAGTTTCTTGAGTTTCCTGCGCATGGTAGTAACTCTTGTTGGGTTGATTCGTTTAATCACCTTCCCATCTTTTGTCAGTGAATATTTTATTTGCAGAAATTTGTATGTGCTGGACACCTTTACAATCCGGGTTTTCTTCATATTTATGTGAATCCCTAATTCCTTGGCTATGGAAGAAATATTAGCAAGCAAATCCTCAAGTTCTTCTTTGCTTGGGCTTATGATGTACCAGTCATCCATATAGCGTCCGTAAAACTTCTGCTGCCTTACATATTTGACATAAGTGTCTATACGGTTCGGATAATAGATGCCGATAATTTGCGATAGCTGGTCGCCAATATTGACGGACTTAGCCATCCATTTCGTACCATTTAATTTGTTTTGGGGAATTTCACGATATTCCAGTTTATTGAACAATGTTTCTTCACATACTGCATATTCTTCGTCCGACATATAGGATACATCCATTTTGAAGCCGTCGAAAATAAGAGTTAATATCCAGTCGATGAATTCATCATCATCAAACAGTTTCAATAACTCCCTTTTTGCTATTTTGTGAATAATATTGTCATAGAATTTAGAAAAGTCTCCGAATAGAATCCAGCCTTCATTTCCATGAAGCTTGTAATACTTGTGGAGATGCACTTCAAACCTGTTCCGCTGAAAGGAAATTCCACGCCCTTTTATGGATGCACCGTTATCATAGATGATGTGCTTCCTCACCTCAGGCAGTAAAATATCATCGCACAGAACATGGCGGACAATGCGGTCTCTTATTGGGATACTTGTAATGGGCCTTACCCTGCCTCTCTCAGATAGCTGGAATTCCTGTACCGGACCATTTTGAAGTGTCCGGTTGAGAAGATCTTCTTGTATGTCAAAAATATACCTTAGAAAATTCATCATAAATTTCTGGGTAGTTTCTTTCCATTTGCTACCTTTTACTGAAGCTTTATAAGCCTTGTACAAATTATTGGCGTCACAGAGAATCTCCTCATATTTCATAATTTATTCACCGTGATAGCAATACTTACCGTAGTAAATTGCGTCCGGCTTTGTCATTTATCCCTTGAAATGGAACGGATAACGTCTCCTTCTCTATTGGTTAGGTAGAGAATCCGGACGAACCCCATTAGAGTTCGTAGCGTTGTTGTAGTTCGTATTGCCATTGTTGTTCACATTGGCGAAGTAAGCCGAAGACACGACGCAATTTAGACATTACCCTGGTAAATATGATTTGATTTTGTTATCCCTCTGACGCCACTTTTTTATCAATCCGATTTCTCGGTCGATAGCTTTGATATATCTGCCGTAGACATTGACGTCCACCTCAAACACTTCTACCACTCTTTGGAGTTCATTTATAAGTTGTTCGCAGCCAACAATCGCTGCATTTTGATAATCTCTCCGCTGCTCATATTCATGCAGAGTAGTCGGATATATGGTGTTTGCAGCCCTGACATTTCCGGTAACAGAAGCCGCAAATTTATCTATCCGGTCTTTGAATTTCTGCATTAGATACCGGTATCTTGCGAAATCCTCATACTCATCTTTTCCATACGCATATCTTAACCGGACAAATTGGTCTAAATCCTTAACACCAAAACTTCTCTGCATAAGCTCTATCAGCATATTGTGAAGCTCTATTGAATATGTAATAGCCTCGAATTTTGATTCGGAACGGTCACTGACAAGGACACTCATTTAGTAATCCTCGCCAGTAATTTCTTTAAATTCCTCCTCAGTGATCCAATCTTTTACTACGGCGTTTCTGACACGGTTTTCATTCCACAATCTTTCTCCATTTACAATGGTGTTGTAGAACTTTCTTACCTTGTCAAAATTCTTGCTATGATTCATGGTGTTCCTCCTTTCTTTTTACAGCTCAACATCACACATAAGCGCAATATACTCAATATCAGACTGAAGCTTTGCTGCTGCCAGTTCCGCAGATGAAAGTTCCCGGAGCACAAACCAGTACTCATCACCCATCTGGGTTACCTGTACGCATTCCATATTTTCATAAACAACTTCGCTTTCTCCATCTGAAATCATAACAGAATGACAGTTGCCATCGAAAATGCTCTTGTCGATTTTGGTTTTGGAAACATAGTTATTTCCGTTAAGTGTCAGATTGTCAATGGTAGATCCATCGGCTAATGTGACGGAATAAATCTTTTCATCCATTTTGATATCTCCTTCCAATGTTTATGACTTTTATAACATAAGTTTCAAGCACCTGCGTGCTGTTTTTTTTTATTTTCGGGGCACAAGGCCCCTGGATTTACTAACCAATAGCAAATACCGGACGAACCCCACTAGAGCCCGTAGCGCCGTAGTAGTTCGTAGCGCCAACGTGGCCCACAAGGGCGAAGTAAGCCGAAGACACGACGTCCCGTAACCAATAACTAGATGCTCTGTTTACTATCAACTGTGGACGCAGTGCAAATAAGGAAAGTTGTGTTTTGTCGATTGTGTAAATATATGGCACTGTAGAGCCATCCGAGGTCGGACTAAAATGCAAATGTCCGTATATCATACATTCATTTGGAATCTCAACAGTGGAATCACACCATGCCCCGGCAGTTGGTTTTCCATTTGAAACTGCATTAACTAACAATTCGCGATGGGTTAATACCATACTACCGAATGCTGAAGTAACAGTTGTTTTCGCATTATTTAGACCTGTTTTATACATTTCTGAATTAACATAACCGCCTTCTGTAGTACTAGTCGCGTTCATTCGAGCACTATACAATGTAGTCTCTGGAATAATAACTAGATGGTGCTTTGTAAACGCTGTATCACCACAATTATACCAGTAATCCATATCAGCAATCAGCCACTTCACGCCGCCAATTGTCCAGTAATCTCCGATAAACAGGTCATCAAAAGTTCCATTTTGAATTGCTGTTTTCTGAGCTGCTGTAACGGATGAACCAAGATTTTTCCCACGATAGGTATTACGATTATCCAAATTTAACGCTGCGTTTTCTTCTGCCTCTCCAATCGCAGGATTTACCAAATCCTCATACGTCATTGCCCTTGTTCCATTTGATGTCTCAACAAGCAACAAATCACTTGATGTGGGTTTGGTTGCACGAGACAAATCCGTAATTTTTCTTGTTGCCATTATTCATTCCTCCTAAATTGATAATATAACGGTTTGATTATCACTTGTTACCAACTCACTTCCTGAATCATCCACAATAAGATGTGCGAAACCAGAAAGATCTTCTAATTCCGTAATTCTGGAAATGAGCGTATCTATTATGTTGTTAATACCAGAGATGAAATTATCAACACTTTCTTTATCATAAGAACCGATATCCTCCGGTGTAATATTTACAAATCCTTTCCGATATTCAGTTTCAGCATTTCCTTTTATTCCAGAAAGCAAAGAACCTGAAAGACAATCCCAATATCCATCCGCGGTATAATACACATTCGTTCCGGTCGGATATCTAATATCACCACCATCTTTAAATGTACTATCAGACACAAATTCATCCGAGATATTGAACATATATCCAGCGACTTTTGTTTGTAAATGTAAATCGTCAAAAGCTATTGTTCCCATGGGAATCAATCCACCAAGTCCTTCGCTTATCTGTTTTGCCTGCTGATAGTAATACTTTGCGTTATCAACATTTTCTCCAACACGGTGATCCGTATCTCCCACTGCATATGACCTGGCGATCTTTGCATTTAATTCACTATTCTCTTCATATGTGGATGCCTGCTCCGAATAATACTTCGCATTGTCGGTATCTTCACCCTCTCGTCCAAAGAGTTCGATTGTAAATCCGTCATCGGTAACAAGTTCATCAACGCCATCCCCCAAAGTAACTGTGCTTTCTCCGACAGCATAGCTTTTGGCAAGCATACTGTGCATGTCAGAATCATAGGCTGATTCCTTTGCATCGTTTGATGAGTTTTTAGCCTCCTCCGAATAATACTTTGCATTATCGGTCTTTTCGTTTGAGCGAATACCGCCCTCACCAATTGCATATGATTTTGACATGATGCTGTAAACATCTGCCTCCGACGCTTTCTCTCCAGCTTTGCGTTCTGAATTTGCTGCATTGGTTTCCGACGTTTTAGCATTCGTCTCGGAAACCTTGGCGTTTGTCTCCGATTCTTTGGATTTTGTTGCCGAAGTATCCGAAGCTGATGCCGAGTTTGCCGCATTGGTTTCTGAAGTCTTAGCTTTAGTCGCAGACGTAGAGGCTGCCGATGCTGAGTTTGCTGCATTGGTCGCAGCAGTCTGCGCCGCATTTCTATATACCAGTGCATTTGATTCCGACACCGCTGCGGCTGAACGTGAAGCAGAAGCACTTGCTGCGGCTGAAATCGCCTCTTTAGAATAGTTGATTGCCTGCTCAATAACCTTCCACTCCGATGTTGATTCTATATCTTCTCTCTGTATCGGGTTTCGGTCAATGATAATGCCAATGGAACTTGATGCCGCAATAGACGTTCCAATCCTTACTTCGATTATCGGACTTACTGTTTCCGCCAGCACCACCATCTGATATGTAATCTCAAAATATGCAGTATGTCGGGCTGAATCGCACCCCAATGCCGGATTGTAGACAAATTTTCCGTCCGACTTTCCAAGTTTTATACTAATCTCAGCATTAGACGGTATTGTGTATGGTTGTCCATCACTAAACAGCTTTACTGCCAACAACGGAAGACTGTCATCATACTGAACAACATGTATGGTTCTGCCAATCTGGCGAGAAACAAAATCAGCATACGCCGTATGCAGTATTTTTGTACTATCTGGCGTATAAGTTGATACGCTCATAAAATATCACTTCCTTTCTTTCAAATATGACAGAACTTCCTCCATCTGGCTTTTTAGCCCATCTATCTGCTCCTGCTGGTCATCTATTCTGATATATGCTTTCTGGAGCATATGGGCGATAAGCATAATAAATTCTGAATACCTCACGCCTAAATTGTATTGAACATTTCCATCCTCATCCAAATCAGGCACTTCGATATACTGGTCTGTTTCGGTATCATGAATCTGCTTCATTTTGACATCCCGACAGTATGCTGCGACCTCCATATCAGTAAGTCCTAGCTCAGCCATTGCGGCTTTTAAGTCCTGGGCAATTATGCCAAGATGAACGCGGTCCCCATTATTGAACATATAACTGACAGGTTTTAGCATAAAGAATAATTTCTCATATAATGCTGAGATATCTCTGATGTCGTGTTTTTTATTTCTGTCAGAAGTATTGATACTTCCATTCTTTGCGTAGACGGTACTCCATTTGGAATCCGACAGACCACAAGGATGCCCCTCGTCATTGTCAGGCGCAACGGCACCATTTGAATATATACGTCCGGTTGTCCATAACTGGCTGTGTACCGTAAATAATCCACTGTATAAATCACATTGTCTGTCTTGGGAAATATCCCGAAAGCAAATGTAATTCAGACTGGAACTATAGCCATTATTCGTTAATCTGCCAAAATTCAATTTTGTATCTGACGTAGAATCAGGACTTGATGATATGACTTTCACATTTGAACCGAAATCTGCATCACAAATGTAGTATGCGTTTTTTGCTATCATGACATTTGCATAAACGGTTCCAGTAAAATCGCCACTACAACCAGAAAATACTTTACCGCTTATTGTCGTACCTGTAATATTCTCCGCCGCAACGTGTTCCGCTGTGATTTTCAAGGCATTGACGAAACTCGTAGTCACTGTGTCGTTAATAATTTGTGTGATTGGGTTCTTTCCGGTATTGAAAAATTCCAGACCGTCCTCACTCATTTTCATAAGCAAAACATTGTCAGCATTCCTTACTTCAATCACTCCATCATCAGTTCCACCGGCTACAACAGTTCCTCCTTTGAAAGTCTTACCGCTTATAGTCGTACCCGTAATGTTCTCTGCCGCAACGTGTTCCGCTGTGATTTTCAAGGCGTTGACAAATTCGGTTGTAACCGTGTTGTCAATAATGGTGGTTATCGGCTTAGAGCCATCACCATAGAACTTAAGTCCCTGAACGCTCATCTGTACAAGAAGATTATTTTTTGCATCTCTGACTTCTATGTTTCCGTTGGTATTATCAAAGCCACCAACTGTCAATGTTCCGCCTTGGATAATGCTGGCTGTAAGATGACCGGTGTTAATGAAATCAGCCACAATAGAACCATCCTGTGTGATTGCTGTCGTGTAAGGACCGTTATATCCTGTAGGGGAATATCCAAGTCCTCCCTTATTCCATCTCCATACTTTTGTTGCTTTTTCAATGTTCGGATCATCCATAATAAGAATCTCATCCGGATATTTTCCGCCGCTGCTACTGCGAATAACAACATAACCGCCAAGACCGCCGCTTATAAGCTGTGTGGCAGTCTGTATCGCTTTTTCCATAAATGTCTGGGTTGGCTGTTTCTTGATGGTCTGGCTCTGTTCGGACACCGTATCCGAAAGCGTACTCTGCGATTCTCCCAATTCGATTGAGATGTACTTGTTTGTTATGGCGTTATACGTTGTTTTTATGCATTTTGATGTTGCGCTAACACCAAGCAGCGGAAACTCGACATTCACTGTATCGCACAACCGGACCGTCTCAAGCAATGCCATCATCTCATATTCTTTTGTCTGGGATAACTGCTCAAACGATACCGTCAAGGACACAATGGGAACCCCAATATTGTTTTTGTCAACGTAGTTTTGTGCAAGTTCCCGTATCTCATCTTCCGACGGATACTGGTCGTCCCATTCATAAGAATTTTCCCATTCATTTGATAAATCCAGCGGCAGGATTCGAGTGTAATCGTATGTACCAGCCGTCTTCAATGTTTTTTCCGGCAATTCAATCATTCCCCATTCATCACTGTACCAAAATGGATAAACAGCCGTATAGACATTGCTGCAACTCTCTTCCTGTTTCAAATCCGTCATGTTTTTGCCATACCGGATGGTAACCCCTCGGTTCGTTCCCCGATTCTGGTGAAGTATTACATTGAAGCCGTTAAATTCATACTCACCGTCACCACCATAACTCTCAAGAATTGATTCGCTGGAGCCTCCTAATAAGGAACGCATGGAAACCGGCTTTAATATTGTAAATTCCCCAGAAGCACTCATATCCGTTGACAGCTTGAATGGGTGTGAGACAATAGCGTTCGACTGTGTATTTGAGATTGCCGCTTTAACATCTGACACAGAAAACGGGCTAACCGGATATCCGGACATGTCATAGCTGATATGTTCTGCCTTTATCGTAACCAGTCCGTTAATCGGTTTTGAGATGTCATATATCCGAAATGGCTGCGGCTCAGAATATGGATTTGGTTTGGCGACTATGATCCGCCGCAGTTTCAAATCCGAATACCGTCTTCCGGAAATGTGGTATTCCATTTCCAGCTCAAAACTTCCGTTTCGTTCCTCCACCACCTCACATTTCAAGGCTTCAGACAACCCACCCAATCCGTTTGTCTGAAAAGATGTAGCGGTTGATTCAAACAACCGAATTAAAGAGTCCACCATCTCGGAATCACCTCCACATATGTAATTCCGCCAGTCCAAGTAATACTGTTTTCTCCAGGAATAAACTCTGGAAAACCTTTATTTAAAGTAATATCAGCATTTCGGTTGACGGTTCCTTTATAAGCATCCTGAATCTCACTGTCCAGAACAATTGAACCATTGATGTTTGAAATCGTAATTGTGTGCTGGTCGATGTTCAAAACACCCCTGCCGCTTCCGTATACTGTTATGCACGGCAGCGAATTAAACCCCGTGGGGTTATACAAGGTTGTCTGTTTGCTGATATTTACGAGTTCTTCCCCAGATTTAAGAAATCTCTGGGGTTTGCAATTAAAATCAACGGTTAATCGGCCAGCATGTTGCATAATATTTTCAATACTGATCTCGTCCTGAAACATCGCCATACGATAATATTCAGGTTCGTATGAATCTTCCAAACGGGCATAACCGGATGCCGAATGCAGCCATTCGGAAATAACATTGGCCATACTGGTGTAATCTTTTCTCTTATCGCCTATAGCCAATTGATAAGACCTGTTTACGTTCTGGTATGAGCCGTTGTCGATTACCAAATCGCCATTTCTCCCCGGAACATGTATAACCTCATAGTCTCTTGCCGGAGCCTGATACTCAGGTGGGTGTTCCACCTGAATACCATAGTCCAGTGAAGAGATGCCGTTAAACATAACTATGCCCATGTAGCATTTCTCCTTTCTACCTGTTTCTGAAGTATGTGCGATACTTCGTCTGCTATTTCTTTTGGATTGTCACCCCGTATATCGAAGTGATTATTCTGCTCAATTGACGGCTTACTTAACAGATTGCTTAGCGTACTCTGTAATTTGCCTATCGCATTGAGTGTTGAGTCGTTCATGTTTGCAGCGTTCCTGTTCATGGCACTTGCTGTAGCATTTGCCAAATCAAGAGAACCCGCAATAGAATAGCCATTCATCATATTACCGATTTCATCAGCTCCATTTTGAATGTCTGTCAAATCCATTACCGGTCTGATTGTCGGTTGGGTTTCGACATCCGAATTTAAGGCATCGTAAATATCTTTAATGGTCTTTCCCATGATGTCAGTTGCCGTATTATAGATGTCCTTTTCACCAGATTCCAAACCTTTCACAAAGCCCGCATCCGTATATTCCCCAAGCTTCGCAAACATTCTTGAAGGGGATTTAATGCCAAGCGCTGCCTTTGCTGCCTTATAAGCTGCTTGGGCAACAGCTTGTGCCGTAGCGGACACACTTGATTTTCCGCTGTTTAATCCATTCTTCAATCCGCTGCAAATATTATTTGCCACGTTCTTTCCAGCAGTATTGTTTAACACCTCCTTCAATCCTTTTAATGTAGCTTTACCAACAGATTTTGAACCCTCCTTTGCTGTTTTTTTGTTCTTTTTCATAGACTTGGATAATTCGTCTACCGCTTTCTTACCGCCAGATTTGGACTCTTTCTTAAGCGTTTTACTGATAACATTGCCTATCTCTGTTGCCATTGCAACCAAAGCCGCATTTTCATCCGAACCGCTTTCCGTCAGTTTGGCAAGAGCTGATGTAAATCCAGCAATACTCTGTCCCCCAGCATACGCATATGATGATATAACCTGATCCGCTACCGTATCCGGGAGTTTCAACGATTCAGCAAACTGCTGATTAAACTGGGCAACCTGATCCGGGGTCATAGTCAGGAATGCGCTGACATATTCATAACCATCAACGCCCATTTCTCCAATCTTTTGAAGTAAATCCTGACTGAATCCCATCTCAGCCATTTTCTGTAAACCAGCAGCCCAATTCTTTGTCTCGTTCAGGCTTTCCTGGAAATTGTCAATAAGGGTTTGAGACGTCAGACTTGACGATTGTGCAAATAACGAATTCGCTTTTGCTATTTCATCATTTGTCATTTTCATGAACTGATCTACATAATCAACACCATCCGTCCCCATCTTCTTTAACTCTTCCAGCAATCCCTGTGATACGCCTCTTGCCGCCAATGTCTTTAGATTCTGCTGCCATTTTGTAACACCGGTTATCTGCGACTGCATATTTTCAAGAATGGAATCAACCGTCACCTGGGAATGGGAAGCCATATCATTTTCAGCCTGTTCAATATTGCTCTTTGCCTCTTCAATACTGCTTTCAACTTCAGATAACTGTTTATTTAATTCTTTTACCCGCTTCCTTGCGGCAAGTGTATTCTTATCAGAATATTTAGCAATCTCATCAAGAATTTCTTTCTGAGTTGTTTCCAATTCTGCCAAGGTTTTCTGATGCTCTTCAAGATTCTTTTTATCTGCCTCGTATAAGTCAGTATTTGATTCAAATTTCTTAAATAAATCAATTCCTGACTCAAGACTGACTTTAAGCGGGTCAAGAAATGTCGAAACAGATTCGGCCAATGTATTATGCAATTCGTTGAAAACCTCTTTGGTATGCTCTGCTATTTCCTTCTCATCGGCTTTCACCTGTTTCTTAGCTTCCTTAATCGCTTTATTATTAGCTTTCAATTCGCTCTTCAATGCCTTCGCTCTGGCTTTAGACGCTTTCGTATTTGACTTCTGTGCTTTCTTTAATTGTTTCTGTAACTTTGTCCTTTCTTTCTGTAAAGAAGATAATTCCTTTTTGTGGGTCTTCAGATTAGCAGTATCTTCTGCATAGTAATCGCTTTCCTCATACAACTTCTTACCATACACTGTAATTGCGCTGGATGCAGCTTTGATAGCCTTTGTACCCAAAGTAATATTTTTTGTTGATGAGAGATAGGCTTTACAGAATTGTGAAAATGCCCCCTTTCCATAGTCAAGACTTTTCTTTACCGATTTAACAGTTCCTTCGTACGTCCACGACATGATAGACTGTATCTTTTCTTTCATCGTTTCCACCGCTTTAACTGTGGCAGATGTAGAAGAGTTTACAGATTCTATAACACCAACTAATTTAACACCCTTTGAACCTGATTTCACTCCTTTGGAATAAGCCTTTGCCGCTTTCTTGCCACCATCAAGGAAACTGGTCGCTATTTCATCTGCTGCTTTGCCATTCAAACTCAAGCGTTGTTTATACAGCTTGTTCAATTTCTTCAATTCCTTATTAGACATGGTTACCAGAGCGTTTACATATTTTGCTCCGGACGGACCCATATCTGAAAGGACTTTTAACAAACCTTTATTGATTCCTCGGTCGGCGAGTATCCGAATATTGGAAGCCCATTCCGTAATACCGGTTATCTGCGATTTCAGATTCTTTAACAGCTCTTTTCCAGTGACATCCGTTTCAACAGAAAATTCATCAAACACTCCTGTTGCATCTTTGATAGAATCCTTTACAGAATTACGGAATGATTTGAATGCCTCTGCTGCTGTTTTTAATGTCATTTTGATTTTCTTGCCGTTTTTATCCGTATTTTCGGCATACTCTTTGAATACGCTGTTACTGCTCTTAAGCGACTTCAATACAGCTTTTGCCACATCCACACCAACCTTTGCTAATCCTTTTGTTGATTCCGCCGCTTTTCCTTTGTTGCTATTGATACCGTTCGCAAATCCTGACACGACATACCCGCCAATCTGTGCAAATACTTTTGACGGTGAATGAACGCCCAGTTCAGCATTTGCGGCATTCACTGCGGCTTTCGCCATTGCGGTGGCTTGTGCAGACGCCATAAATGAATTACTGCTTATTCCGTTCGCAAATCCCTGCACCATATATTTACCGGTATTATAGAAATCAGAATACTTGTTATGAACCGCACTCATTGCATTCGTGACAAGCGCTGTCATAGATGTTGTAATGGCGTCTTTTCCAGTTGATATTCCTGTGGTAAACGATGTTATAAGGCTTTTAGCTGATGCTTCAACTTTTGATGTGGCATCTTTGAACACTTTAAGAAATTCGTTGATTCCGTTTTCACCCATTGTTACAAGTGCTTTTCCAAATCCGCTCATTCCGCTGGTGTCCATGCTGCTCATATCTTTGGATAAAGAAATAAGATTTCCTATTTCGCGGATGACCGCTGTTAATGAAGAAGCACTTACTTTGGAAATATGGTTGTAGAAATTACTGAAATAACTTCCAAACGATTCAATATCCTCGCCAAATTCTGCCAGTGTAGTATCGTCTGAGAACCATCCTCCGGATTCCGGCAGACTCTTTTCAAGTTCCACAATGGAAGACGCGGCGCTGGCGGTTGCCGTAACAATACTAGAATCGACATTTTTCATGTAGTCAGAATATGCTGAGAAATTTCTGCCGAAATCAATCAAACGTTCTCCGAAATCACCAATATCATTATTACCTGTGAACCAGCTAACGACCCCTCCTGTGTTTGGAAGCGTGTTTGCCAGCTCCACTAACGCTTTACCCGCTGTTGCAGAATTTGTTATTGCACTTGCATCAATTCCAGCCACTTCGTCTGAATAAGATTTCATCGCCCTGCCAAATGGCACAAGCTGTTCCCCAAACATATCCATATCGTTTTCACCAGCAAAGAATCCAACAACACCTCCAGAATTAGGTACTGTGTTTGCAAGTTCAACCAGTGCCTTTCCTGCCGTCGCAGAATTGACAATAGTATCCGCATCCAATCCTCTGACTGCCAGCGAGAAGTCCATCATCGCTTTACCGAATGGAACTAACTGTTCGCCGAAAGTATTCATATCATTTTCTCCGGCAAAGAAACCTACAACTCCACCACTGTTAGGAAGCGTAGATGCCATTTCTGCAATTGCCTTACCTGCTGTAGCAGCATTAACTATCACATCGGCATCCAGTCCTTTTACAGTATTTGAAAAGTCCATCATTGCTTTACCGAATGGTATAAGCTGCTCTCCAAAGGTATTCATATCATTTTCGCCAGAGAAGAATCCAAGTACCCCTCCGCTATTAGGAAGCGTAGCCGCCATTTCTGCTAAAGTCTTGCCAGCAACCGCAGCCTTTGCGACTAAATCTGCATCCATTCCAGATATAACATTTGAAAACCCTACCATCGCCTCACCAAATGGAACCAACTGTGTTGCGAAATCCGTCAAAGAACTTCCACCGGTAATCCATGACGTCACTCCCTGAAGAAGATCAGCCGCTGTGAGCAAGAGTATCGTTTCAACAAGAGCCTTTGCCCCGTCCATCATAGACGGCTGGATTTTACTGGCGCCATCAACAAATGGCTGTATGTTTGTCATAAATGAAGATAAATCCGTTCCAATCTGAGGGAACTGGCTTGTTATGCCGCTCATCACTCCGCCAACAATACCGCCTATAAATTTGCCAATAGCGGTTCCTATGCCCTCAAGCAATTCACCGCCTTCATTTATCAGCCAGCTAAGCCCTGGAATTTGTGCTAATGCACCGATAGCCGCAAGCAATAATGCCATTTCTGCAATGACTGCACCCATTCCTAAAACGCCAACCATAGCTCCAGGTACCAGAGACGCCACAGCACTGAGAGCAAGCATAATAGCAGATAATAACCCGATACCGACAATGCCTTTCAACAGCACATCTGTATCAATTCCACTCAACGCGTCGGTTATACCAGAAAAGAATGCCATAAGAACATCTACGGCAGCCTGAATAAGAGCCGGTAAATTTCTGGCGATCCCTTCAAGCACTCCGATTAAGAATTGAAATAGCGAGTCAACAATCTGCGGCGTATATCTAACCAGCGCATCAAGTACACCAGCTAATAATTGCAATGCACCCTCCGCAAGAGCCGGCACACACTCAACCAAAACATCGACCAAAGTTAATACAACTGCTTTTATTGCTTCTCCAATCGCCGGTGTTCCCTGTGTAATTACTTTGCAAAGCACAATGATAGCCTCGCCAATTTTAGCAGCCACCACCGGTATAAGTGATGCAATACCAGTAACAATAATCGTAAGTGACGCAACGATAGCGGCTGCGCTGCCAGCCGTAACAGTCGCCAGCATACCAAGCCCAGTTGCAATCGCAGAAATTCCTACTCCTGCTGCCATCAGACCTGCACCAATGCCAAGCACGGCAATGCCCAATAAAGCGAAAGATGCTGATAACCCAAGAATAGAAGGAACAAGAGGCTGAAGAACAAGCCCCGCAACACCAAGTATTGTAAATGCCCCTGCAAGTGTCACTAGACCTTTTCCAATCTGTTCCCAGCTCATGCTTCCAAGTGATTTCAGCGTCGGTGCAAGAATTGCCAAAGCCCCTGCTGCGACAATCATGGCCGCACTTCCGCCAATAGTACCTTTCATAGCATTAAGGCTTACTGCAAGGATAGCCAAAGAGCCGCCCATGGCAACTAATCCTCTAGCAATTTCATCCCATTTCATGCCGCCCATATCCTTCAAAGCACTTGCTAATACTTTTAACGCTGCACCAACAACCAATAACCCAGTACTGAGCGAAACCATATTTTTAGGCAGCAAACGCATAGCGATTGTAACTTCCGTCAACGCTCCCGCCATAGCCGCAAGACCTCTTCCAAGATGTTCCCAACTCATATTTCCAAAATCTTTTATAGCGCTCGCAAATATCTTCATTGACGATGCGAGTATTACCATAGCAGTCGCAGTAGATATTACCTTCTTGGCGTTTCCAGTAAGTTTCGTAAATGCCGAGATTTCAAGAAGCAGAGCACCAACACTGGCAAGACCTTTTCCGATTTCTTCCCACGACATTCCGCCAAATTTCTTCACAGCGGATGCGAGAACCACCATAGCCGAGGAAAGGATCAAGATTCCCATAGATGTGCTTGTCATCTTGCCATCCAGTTTCGCAAACCCAAGAAACAGGGCAAGTTCGGCCATTAAACCTCCAATAGCCACAAGTCCCTTGACAATTCCCTCCGGATTTATAGAAGATAATTTCTTGAGTGCGCTTGCTAATATCAGAACTGCCGCACTAATGCTTATCATTGCTGTACACGCTTTGAATGTGCCGGTTAAATCGCCGCTTATCTTACTGAATATAGCAAGTGAACCCATCAACTCGCCAAATAACGCAGTAATTGCCCCGAGAGAAGCTGTCAATTTCTCAGGTTTAATTGTCGCTATCACCAAAATTGAAGCAGCCAAAATGCCAATCGCACCTGCAATCTTCAACAAAGTTCCAGCTTTGAGATTCTGTTGATATGCCTCGAAACACCCTCTTACGGAATCCAGAATACCAGTGACATTTTCAAGAATATCATTTACTCCGTCTAAGGAATCCTCTATGCCGCCGACAAAGTTCTTAACTCCCATTAGAATGCCAGCAAGCAGACCGCCATTCAAGATGTCAAGACCTGCACTAATATCACCGCTTCTGAATGTACTCGCCAAAGCTTCACCTATACCGGAACATGCTTCGGAAATCTTGCCTCCTATTGTCTGGACAACACTCCATATCGTTTGCATGATATCTAAAAAACTTTCAAAGCTTGGCATTTTGATTTTCTGTGTAACTATTGAAAAGAATTCTTTTATCTTCAATATTGCAGGTGTGATGAAAGTGGTAACTTTCTTTACCGATTTTGCGAATACGTCGGTATCCTTTATACTATCCCTGAGACCGCTAACCCAGTCGCCCCAGGAGCCGGTAACATCTAAGATGCCATCGCCGAATCCCGTGAGATTCACAACCAAATCCTTAACGCCCCCGGCAATTGCCTTTATAACCGTCAGCCCTATATCCAGAGCTGCGAAAAATCCTTTAAATGTGGATTTTACTTTTGCTGACTGTGATTCGCTCAGCTTGAGGTGGCTTGTAAACTCTTTGAGTGATTTTGTAATGTTGTATAAGTTCTTAGCCGTCATCGGAGGAAATATTTCCCTGAATGCTTCCTTAACGGGTTTTACAACGCTGGCTAATCCTTCAAAAGCATTTCGGAAAGCATCTATAAGTTCTTCTCTGCCACCCATATCTTTCCAGCCCTGCAACATAGAATTACGGGCATCCGACTGGGCATCAATGAACCCTCCCAATACCTGGCTTAATTCCGTCCAAAGCACTTTTGCCTCCTCAAAGTCACCAAACAAGGTTTCCCATGTCTGTGCCCATCCAGAGCCAACCGCTTCTTTCAGTGTGTCCATAAGCTGTGTGAATGTCTTTACATCCTGTGCGGCAGCAAATGCTTTCTTTCCTATCTCTGTATTTTCATCTGCGTAATCTTTTAACGTATTCACGAGAACTTCTGTCGTCATCCATTGATGGGATAAACTATCATTGAAATTCTGTGTAGCGCTGATTGTTCCTTTCATCAAAGCGCCATTTGCATCTTTTGTGAGAACCTTATACATTCCGTCTGATTGTTTCTCTACAGTTCCTGCTGCCTCTGCTGCCTTAAGCAACTGATTCTTGAATTCAACAGTTGCCATATTAGCGTTTTCTATTGATTTCCAGTCAATCAACTTAACGCTTCCCGCTGAAAGTGCCTGGGAGAAATTATACATGGCTCTCGATGCCTCATCAGCATTTGCACCTGATACAGCGGCTTCATTACTGATACCTTTGATTGCCATTACGGCATCTTCTAACTTGACACCGGCATTTGTAAACTTGCCAATGTTGTTGGTCATATCAGAAAATGAATAAATTGTTTTATCTGAATATGTGTTCAGTTCATTCAAATACTTGTTCACTTCTTTTAGTGACGCCCCGGTACTTGCCATAATTGTCTGAACTGAACCCATTTTTAATTCGTATTCGTCAAATCCTTCTTTTACAGGCTCAACAGTTAATGATTTAACTATGCGCCTTCCGGCATCTATCGCCGAATTTGTAATATTCTGGAGGGCGGTTACAGCCATTACCTGCAATGCTGAAAACTTTACCCTTACAGCTTCAACACCATTGGATAAACTGTCGAATGATACTTTTTTTGTGGCTGAATCAATAGATTCCAAGCCTTTTACAGAATCCTCCAACTTAAGACTCTGCTTTAATTTTTGAAGCGTAGACAAACTTGTCTGTACATTCTGTTCAAACTGGCGGTTGTCAAACCGCATCTCGACAACTCTGTCATCAACAGTTCTGCTCATAGACTGGTAACCTCCTTCCATGCATCTTCCAAAATTTTGTCAAAAATAGGCTGAATAGCAGGGTTGATGTAATCTCTTCCCTGTACCCAGCCTCCGGTGCCTGTTCCGTGTCCATACTGTAAAATAATCGCTATCGGAACTCCGTTATGTACATTTGTGTTATGAAAACTAATTACAGCCGAACCGTTAGTATGTTGTATCTCATACTTCCACGAATCGGCTGTCAAACCACTGTCGACAGGTGTTGCAGACGCCAGGGCGGCCACTCCTTCTCGACCATATTTATCAAGGCTGCTTATTTTTGCAACCTGCTTTACTCTCTCTAAATATCTGGTCAGTTTAGAGAAATCGCCCTGTTGTCTGAAACTTATCATTTTATCACCAACCTATCTTTTCAAATAATTGCAGGAACTGAATCCCGTGTACTGTACGCCGTCGATTGTAAACTGGATATACAGCCATTTTGAATTTCCGGACACATTGTAGTATCCGAAGCACTGCACCTTCGTTCCTTTCGGAATAAGACACAATGCTTTCTTGTTTGTTCCGGCATCATTACGGCAATACAAATCTGCTGTCGTCTTATATGTACCGGCTAAAGATTTGTCAAATTTCTTGGCCGTACATGTAGCGGTAACCTTTTTGGAAACTTTCTGGTTCTCGTTCTGAACCTTGTTGTCTGTAACAACCGCATTTCCATTCAGAATCTGGTTTACCATCTTCTGAACCGCATCATAATTGTATCCGGCTTTTTCCAGCGCTTTCTTGCGTTCATCGCCTGTACCCCATGTACCCGCAATTACTTCGCGGGCAATAGTCTTCACGCCTTTTCCCGCCTCTTTCTTTGGAGCGGAAACCGTATTGTTGTCATACTTAGGCGTAATAAACCCGCGAATGTACTTGCCGTTGATTGATAACGTGCGTTTTTTTACGGAATCGCTGTAATTTCCTTCCATCACAACAAAGTAACCAGCGGACTTATGTGTCTCGATAATTGTCCCAACATGATCCGGCCATCCAGTGTTATCGCCTTTTCCGCTGTCATCCCAATCATATAAAACAGCATCGCCGGGCTGTGCAATATAATCATCATTCTCTTTCCAAACACCCAATTTCTTAGCAGCATCAATCAGATAACCGCAGCTAATTTCTATCGGCATGATAGCTGTATAACCAAGCTTAATTGCCAGCGCCGACCATGTACATGCACACCATGACCAGTCGTACTTCATCTTTATACCGCGCGGAAGTTTACCCTTATATCCGTTGTAAATGTCAATGATGGACTTATGGGTTCCGTTGGATTCTTTCTTACCCTCCCACGATTTAACCAAGTCAACTACTTTCTGTCTCGATCTCATCTCTTCTACCTCCTAGCCTTTTGAATTTAATTGTTTTCTTCTAGCCGCATTCAGAGCGGCATTCCGGTTTAACAGTTCACGTCTGCTCATCTTCTTAGGCGGCGAATTTTTAACCTCGCACACCCGTATCAATGTAAGCAGGCGATTCAAGTGCCACTTCTGGCATTCAAACGGAATGTTCAATGCTATCATCCAGTAATACACCAGCTCGGCTGTAATCTGCTCCCGGTTTTGTTTTCCGGTATTACTGTTTGAAAACCACGTTGCCGTCATAGGAGCCTCGATGTAAGCATTAACGTCCCGGATATTATCATCCGTAAGAAAGTTATAGACCTCCGGATCGACGTTCTGTGTCAGCGTCATGCATCGTATATAATCTATAGTTTCCTCGGTTGTCTTCTCCTGCTTAGATAGAAACGGTTTGCACCACTTTGACTCCCATTTTGAAAGGGAGACCAAAGAATGCTCCAAAACAAGTTTCTGTTCTTTTGATGTAACAAACTCTCCCTTGGATTCATCCCACAAGTCGTCTCTCGATGGAATGGTTATTTGAAGCATCCTCTGTCAGCTCCTTTCCTTAACCCATCGGTTTCTCAGCGGCTACAGCCTGCGAAATCTGGGTAATGTTCGCTCCCCGCAGTGTGTCATTCTTGATGTCTTTCTCGTTGAATGAGATAACACCATTCACAAATGCCGCCGCTTTTTTCGGGTCCGTAATCAGTTCCATGAATAACTGGTCGTATGCTTCTGTTTCCATGAAGTCTCTTGAAATCTCTTCCGATTTCATGAACCGGCGTCCGTCCGGGCTTCTCTTTCCGTAAGCCTTAAGAATCAGCTCCTCGAATATCTTTATAATGGAAGGATTGTCCTGCGCAGCAATAATGTTCTCAATCATCTGCGTCAAGCCGCCAGTTGTGCTTAACTCCATCTTCGTGGCTTCTGACTTGTTGAGGTTGAAATAATGGTCCTCCGTCCTCTCATTTCCCGCATAGTCAACAAATGTAATCGTTTTCTTTAACATATCTTCTTATCTCCTTCAATAAAAAAATGGGGCGTAGGTCCATTCAAGTGGATACGCCCCTAAAAATATTGTTTCTTAATTAACCTGCTACCTGAACATCCTCTTTCATAAGAGAAATAACTTCATTAGGCATTGGCAGTCTTGCCTCCGTTTCATCGGAACCGAAGAGGATATCCTCAAGAGCCTTGAGTTTCTCCGAATTCGCTTTCGTACTGTCAATCACAAGAGTGGCGGTCGGCTTATACCCTGTAACTTCCACAGGTGTAGTGCTTAATTCCCATGATAAGGTAATCGGCTCCGGACTGTCATTAACCGTACTGTATCCTTTCTCGGACGGAGCTGCGGTTGCGCCATAAATCATGTGTAGCTTATAGCCGTGTGCATTTTTCTCCGTGTCGTTTCCAACAATCGTCTTGTAAGCCATACCAAATGCCTTACGATCCTGTTGTCCGATCATCACTCCATCAGCAACCTCGGCAGAACCATCACATTCTGCAAATTCGTCCGGATATGTATATGCCTCAACGGTAGCGCCAAACTCCTCAGCACTTGTAAGCGCCAAATACTTAATATTATCGGCATAAATTGCATTTGACTCTGCTCCTGAAGGACTTTCTGTAACAGTAGATAAACCGTTCCATGCAACGCCATTATCATATGAACCGTTAGCTTTCTGTACATATAACACCCCATTGCTCACGCCGGTTTCATATATTCTTTCACCGGTCTGATCCCACTTTAATTTCATAGTCTGTTTCCTCCTTATTAGAAATACAATGTAAAAACATCGTGATTAAGATTTCCAGATTTAAAATTCCTGTCAAATTTGCAGTGTGGAAGAGCTGCTACTTTTCCTACAATTTCGCTGTCTGGATCTTTGTCAATAACCGTCACCGTATACACATAAGACTGCATATACACTTTGTCATCAGCAAAATCGTTTTTAATATCACTTCGGGAATAAACGATTGCTGGGTAATTCATTTTTATTGACTCAGGGGGCTGGAAGTACACGTTACGGCTTCCCAAGATTTCTTCCAGTTTATTCTGCAAATCAATCCTGTTCATCGTTGTACACCTCCCCTATCGTCAATATAAGCCTTGGGTATGCAACTTCAACATTTGAAATCTTCCACTTCACACCCATGTACTCAACGTAAAGCATACTGTGAAAATTCTGAATGGCAAAAGGATCGGCTACAATGCTTATCTCATTTGCAATACAGATGTTGTCGTTGAGATTTTCGGAATTCTGAAACTTTTTGGTATTACGAATCAAATCACCATAGTAATCTTTTTCCGTAATCCGTTTGTCCCATACTCCCGGTTTTATTTCTACCGATTCAGCGTAGCCGATTTTCCCATAAAATTTTGCCATTTTGAAATTCTCCTTAACCTGCCACAGTGGTATCTACAGCCGGCTCCTCAATCGCAATCGCTGAGTAAACTCTTGTAAGCGCGCCAGAACATCTCGTCTCCAGAAGGGATTTCTCCTGATTAAAGTCAATGTCGAACTGAGTGAAGTGTGTAACTTCGCCGCCCTTGGTTGCTCCCAATGAATAATCATTAAGGTTTGCGATGATGCCAAGCAGTTTCTTTGTCTTGTTATCCTCAGTGGTCCTTGTCTTGCCCTCAAACTGCTCTGCTGTGATGATGTCTCCAACATTCAGGGCGGAAGCAAGCTCGGCCTTTGAAGAGTAGATTCTCCTTCCGTTCAAGTCACGGGCAAGAAGCATCACATTCAGCATATGCGGCGTACAGAAATAATCCGGTGTGCCAGTACCCTTGTACTTCTCTCTTGCATAAAGCACAGTGTTAATCATAGCCTCAGCCAATACATAATTCTCGCCAAAGTTAGCGCCGGTATTGCTGCCTTGAAGCTCTGCTTTTGCAGCGGCTACATCCAAATCCACATGAATCGTGTACAACTCATCATCCAGCCAAATCGGTCTGATGTGTTCCGGTGCAATCTTATCTTCATCGCCATCATCACGTCCATCCCCGAGCATAATCGCCGTTGCCAGTTCTTCATTGAGCATCATTCTGTCAATGCCGTACAGATACTGAACATAATCGAAATCAGTAATGTCAACAATGTCATCCCGATGTAGGGCATTCTTTACATACACGGTCTGTGGGTCGGTAGTTCTCCTGACCAGCTTGAAATTGCCAGCCTGTTTCTTCTGTTTGCCCTTCTCATATCCCTTTGCTCTAAGGGAGTCAATATTGCGGATGTCAACCTGGCTGGTCCTGATTCTGGAAATCGGGCTTTTATGTACCTTGGACATTACGACCGAAATCCAACCCTGGTCATTTGTAATAAGCTCTGGAGCCCCCGGCCGCACATCTTTATACTCAGGGAACAATTCTGTTACATTGCCGCTTCCAGTCTGAACAAATCCGCCGCTTACTGCGTCATGCTGAAGATTGTTCTCCTCTGCATAAATCTTAAGGGCTGTCTGAAAACTTCCAACCTGGCTGGACTTTGCCAGCTCGACAATGCCAACCTGATCGGAATGGCAGATAACATTCGCAGAACCCTGCTGCTGATCGTCACGATCAAATACGTTATGTTTCATGATGTTATTTCCTCCTTTTTTTTCATCTTCCTTTTCTTTTTCGCCGTCCTTTTTGGACTCATCTCCGGCTTTTTCCGCTGTCTGGGCAAGCATGGCATATACGGCTTTCTGCTGCTTTTCCGACATAGAATCAAAAACATCCTGGATGGTTTCTTTGTCATCGCCATCTTCTTTCTCTTCCTTTTTCTCCTCTGATGCGTCTTTTTTCTTATCATCTTTGTCATCGTCTTCCTTGTCAGAAGAATGATACAACATGATGTTCTCATCATACCCAATAATAAGACCTGTTTCTGAATCCGCTCCATGAGCAATAACCGATTCAATAAATGCCCCCGGATTCGCTCCTGCCAGAACAAGACTGACTTCACGGATAATACCATGTAATACATTTTTACCGCTTTCCTTTAACTGGTTAGCAAATATAGAAAGCGATCTTACATCCCCATGCTCAACCAGCTTCTTTGCCGTAAGCCCAGACTCACTGTCATTAAATTCGCAGTAAGCATAAACACCATCTTCACGGTTTTCCAACACAGCATGACCCAAAACATTATCGGGGGTATTGTGCTGATGATTCCAAACCAATGGAACTGTTTCGCCATCGTTATGCTTAAAAGCATCTTTCTTGATGATTCTTCCATCAGAACATGTCAAGTCGTTTCGTGTGGCCCAGCCACTGAAATCATACTTCATTTTGAATTTCCTCCTTATTTTTCTCAATAAAATTAGCCACTTCCGCAGATGCATCTGTTTCTTTGGATTCCCCTGCTGGTTCGCTGATATTGCTGTTCCTAAGTTCATCAGCCTTTGGATCGTCAGACGGCTTCATTCCGACAATCTGTCTGATTTCGTTAGATGTCATGATTTCATTACGGGTGAATTTATCCGCAATTTCAGAAATGTCAGCGACCGGGACAAGTTTGAATGGGTCTCTAAAGAAAAGAATTGACTGTTTCTGTGACCTTGCTGTTTTTGTAAGAAACTTACGTTTCATTTCATCGACTATGGCTGAAATAATCGGTTCGATTGTACGATTGTAATAATTCAGCATTGTTTTATCATCGGCGCTTCCATCTAAAATACTCTGCGTGATTCCTAACTGGCTGTATAGCATACTCGTCAGGTATTCAATCTGAGTCATTAGATTATTGTCAACCGCACGATTTAACTGTGTGATGCGTTCCGTACCGTCAGTATATGCAATTCCATACTTCGATCCGGTAAGCTGATTTTCAATCTCTTTTCTCCTTTCTTCAGCCTGTCGGCGTCGTGCATCTGTTTTTATTACATATGGCAACTGAATAATTAAATCCAGTTTCCCAGATCCACTCTGTTCATCAATAACGTCCAACAAATTTAATTTCCTTATCAGACGCTGCATGGTTGAATTCGGTTCATTCATTACGGAATAAAGCGGATTCTCAATAATTGCCACCATGTTTTTGGGAAGTGTAATATCCTCTTTCCTTCCAATTCTTTCGTTATACAACCTTAATCTCACACGTTCCGGATACCATTCTAAAATCTGTGCTGTACGCATAGACTGGATATCGTAGGAGCCTGTAACATTGGGGTCAAGCGTTGTATCAACTGGAACCAATGCGACGCATCCCTCGTCAAGCATTGACATTACGGCATCCTGAAAAAACGCTCTGGCTGTCTGGTCAATATTGGCTTCCAAAGTAAGGCAGGTGTTAAGACCAGATTCGATAATCTCTGTAAACCGGTTATTATCATCTAATCGGGCATGATATATATTGATGGCTGACGCATCAAGCGTAATGCGATTATATACAGAAGTGACGATAGAGCGTTCATTACCACGCGTGAACCTTACACGGTCTGGGCGATACCCATATCCGGGCCCAATATCGCCGTAACGTATTGCCGGATCTTTATTACGAAAGGCACTCCATGCATGTTGGAGCCTTGCGCCTATACTTAGCGACATTTTATTCCTCCTATTCAAATGCGTCCCGGTTAAGTTTGAATGCCACATAAGCATCCATCATAGCCGCAACGGCATCAATTTTTTGTTCATTCCGTTTCTTCAACAATTTACGGTTCCCATTTGTATCTTCCAAGGTAATGCAGTTACCCATACAAAAAGTCATCAGCTCTTCGTCAAACAAAAGCATTCTTTCTTCTGAAAGTTTCTTTAATTCTCCAAGGGGAACAGATTCTGTCTTTGCACCCTGAATGACTTTTTCAATACCAAATGGACCATTCTCAGCAGCCCATCTATCGACAAACTCCTTTGCGTTGTAAGGGTCATACCCAAAACATCTCACATCATAACCAAGATCACTGATATGATTGTCCAAGTCTTCATAAACAAGCATCATATCAAGAACAGTTCCATCCATAACAATTAAACTCCCTTCAGCTATGAATTGATCATATTTGATTCTCATAGCGGCTGGGAGCTTCATCAATGTCAGTTCTGAAATATATGCCCGTGTTTTTATACCAAATGCTTCGTTTGCCAATGGGAATAAAAATGTGAAATCGCAGAAATCATCACCTCTTGATAAATCTGCTCCTAAAGAACATGGCATCTGCCAATAATCTCTTTTTCGATGAGGAAGTGTTTCTTCATAAGTAAAGTAATAGGTATAACCTTCCATGGGAAGGCCAAAACGCTTAGCAAGGATATCGTTCCTGGCTGCCGGAGCTTTTTCTGCACGTTCCACATCTAATTGATATGTCTCATATGTAACTGTTTTTCCTATGTTTGGGTTTGCTTTCAGCCACATCTCTGGTCTTGAAACTTCATCGACCGAATCAAGTTTATACCACCATATAGAAACATGAGGATTGATATAGTCACCTTTTAAGATGTCCATCAACTCCATTTTGATTGTATCCCCGCTTCCATTACGAACAGTACCTTCCGAACTTGTTGCGATTATTAAGTAATCGTCAACTTTTGATGCGCCCTGCTCAATCGCCCCGATAACATCCTCCCGAATGTCCCCGGACAGCCATTCATCAACGGTTGCGATTTTTACTCTAAGTCCTTGGAGTTTTGCTATTGACATTGGACGAATTTCCAATAAAGAACCAGTAAGGAAATTTTCAATTCCTTTTTTGGTAGAAGCTAATTTTGTACGATTTGCTTTGGAACCCGTTGTGTTTTGCAGCGAACCCTCAGTTAAGAACTTAAACAAAGGACCTCTCGAACGAGTTATTGCAGTTCTTATGGGGGACATAACTTCCTCTGCCTGTTTCATCGTAGGCGCTGTTGTGATTTGGTGTGTTGTTGACGTATCAACGTTCTGGAAAAAACTTTGAATACACGAATCATATACGGACTTAGCGGCTCCACGTCCAACTATCAGGTACTGTTTGTTAATCAGACGTTTTTTAACTGTTTTATTGACGTAATGTCCTCCATGTCCGTCCGCAGACGGCTCATATACACTCCTCTCAACAAAGTAATACCAGCCAAAAACCTGTTCGGCCCACACCTTAAAAACATCCAGAAGATTGAGGTTTCCTCCATCCGTAAGCGTCAGTTCTCCTTCGCAATACTGTATAAAACCTTCGACAGCCTGGTTGTCATACCATACTCCAGGATTGGCAATCAAGTCGTCAATGCGATTCATCTCCATAGAGATTTCTTTGCATACCGGGATTTCACCTCTTATTACGGCATCTCTAAACTGGCCGTAGTACTTAGGTGTGGCCGTATTAGATAATGCCATAAATATTCTCCTCCTATTTCTTTTTTGGACCACCATTGAATATGGCGTTACCAAAATCTTTCACATTGAAATCCTTTGTTACTGCGGCTTTAACTCCGTATAATGCAGCACCAGTAATTGCCGTCGATGCAACCTTGGTTCCTATCTGCGATAAAACCCTTTTTGCTTCTGTTCTTCCTGGATTGATTTCTTCTTCCGTTAGCTTTCGTAACTGCTTTTCCATCTGAAGTCTTTCAATCTTTTTACGAAGCTGGGCGTCTGTCAATGAACCGCGATTATGAGCATCGTAGCGTTTACGGTTTTCAGATTCTTTTTGCTGATCCGATTTACCAGTTGATTGCTTAGCTTTTCCAGCAGAAGTTAAGGTTCCATCACGATTCTGAAAACGCCTGACACCCCATTTTTGTCCAAGGACACCATGATGTTGTAATGTGTTATCCATTTTGAATTTCCTCCTTCTTCCCAGATTCCGCTGCCACATTGATTCTCCATTCCAATTCACTAAGTATGCGGTTGGTGGATTCTATGACAGCACTACTTAACGGCGGGTCAAAAAACAGCTTTACTTTCTGATGCATATAGGACTTAACCATTTCAAGCTGAGAATCGTCTTTGATAAAATCATCCCATGTAGCATCTTTATCTGTAATGGAAAACCCATTTTCCGGACCGACACCAAGTTGGGTCAGGATAGAAAAGACAGAATTGATATGCATGATAATGTCAGTATCAAAGTGTTCATACTCTTCGGTAATCCCAAGCAGCTTTTTAATTGATGTCAGTATACTTTCCATAGCTCCTCCTCGTTACTGCTCTACAGCAACAAACTCTTTCATGCAGTACCCGGCGATGCTGTCTGCTGTTGTAACATAGAACCATGCATTTGTAGAACGGTCTTTGTGAATCTCCAATACATCTCCTGCTGAAATGACACAGAGGACATTGTCGGCTCTCTTCTGTGCCTCCCGGCGGACATTAAGCTGCTTGCAGTTTGTGACTATACCATAAAGAATATTGGTGTTTTTCTCCTGTGTAGAAACTGGCTGTTCAGGATAATATTTTGCATTGTCTTCCATTACTGCTCCTTCCTGCTGACTATTTTCAAGTACCTCGTTGTTATGATTTACCTCATTTGCATTGGTTGTTTCATTGCTCATCTTTCTTTACCTCCTGTTCAGTTTTGCCTCCAAGGGCAAGTGTCATTTTTTGTTCGCTCCACTGGCACAGCAGCATTCAGCAAATCACTATCTCCATAATGGATTGCATTATGTGTGTTATGCGTCGTGGAAATTAAAAATTCCGGATTCATAAGATACTCTGTATTGTTCCGGATATCGTCTGCTGTGATTGGGTTCATGTGATGGATATAGATTTTTCCATATATCTCATATCCGATTACTCCCAAATCACATCCGTTATCGCGGACGATAATTTCATCTCTCAAAGCTTTCCATTCCTTAGAACGGTAAAATCTTTGATTTAGATATCTCTCGAATCCGAATGTTTCCACCCCGATTTCTCCTCCGAGTTTCAAATATTCATATCGTTCTTCAAAAGTCGGAATTTGAATCAGTTCTGAATAAGTCCTAATATTCATCCGGATCTCCATTTCCGCTATATCGTCTCATAGAGTCAATAGCCTGCTCCATCAATTCTTCAATGTGCTTCGATGAGCCAACCGCTTCAGTCTTTGCCCTTGTCAGTTCATTCTCTAATGCGATTTTCTCCCGTTCGAGCTTTTCCCTCTGGGAACCGAGTTTTAGGTAATGAGTTATGACCTGTGAAGAAGCTGTTCCATCACGAAGCTGCTGTTCTGCAAGGTCAACAGCCAAAGACACCAACTGATTCTCTCTTGCTTCCGGATTGAGAGCCGGTCTCATCTTTTTAGAGGCGCCTGAAGAATTTTTTGTCTGTGTTTTTCTCATCTTAACTGCCTCCTTGCATAATTTATTGGTTACTATACAGATACTTTGAATCGGAAATATCCTAATTTTACATCTGTTTTGGATGACATTTAAAGAAACCCCCAAGACCGGTGAAAAACTTTTTTACCTGAAAGGAGAAAAAAGAAAGAGTAAAACTCATTTATGCCAATCCTGGGAGCCTCTTTAAATGTCATCCTATGTAAAGACCTTTTTCCGAAAATATCCCCCGGAGAAATTTTAAAGACCGCCGCGATGTAGGAGGGGGCGCATTTTTTGCAGACACCCCCACTATGCATTCAAAGCAGTCTTTGGTCTTATAAAAATTTTTTGTAACAGGTTTTTATTTTCTGTTAATTTTATTTCAAATGAAAAAGAAATTAGATTTCATTCATTTGATGTGTGATGACAAAGAAAAGCGAAGTTTTAAAATAATACGCCAAACACCTACAAACCACATAGGTACCGTTAGATGCGTTATTCTTTTGTCAAGCCGGCAGCAACTTGTCTTGTTACCTTCCTGTAGATATTTCTGAAATCGTACTTGATTATTTCATCAATTGCGCGTTCAGTTTCCATATTGTTCTCTTCTTCAGAGAATTGTTCAGAAGTCTTTGCAATTCTTCCCAAATAAGAACAAGTATCATAACCTTTTTCCACATCGAACAGAAACCAAGAAGTGAACTGTTCAAATGGATCATAAGGATTGTCAAATGTTGTAAGCCTGCACTCCCTTTGCATGGGTGTTCACTCTCCTTTCTGTTATAAGTATTTTGATACTGTTGATGTTGAAACTCCTAAAGCTTGTGCTATTTCAGCAATACTATAACCCGAAGCGTTCATTGATGAAATCTTACTGATTTTAGCAGAGCTTAAAGACGTTGTCGTTCTTGGTGTAGCTCTTTGCCTTAGTTCATCAATATTTACATTGTTAATGATTTGCTTGAGTTTGTTTTCGCTGATAGCACCAGCTTGAATAGCTTCCCATTCTTTGTCTGTCAATTTAATTGGTTCCCTTTTTGCACCAACTTTAACTCTTGCTGATGTGAGTGCCTGTTGTCCGGCTTTCTTGATTTCCGCATTTGTCATGTCTGGATTGTCTTTCTTCTTTGCCGCTACATTAGCATTCGCAATCACTTGAGCCTGCCTTTCTTTTGGTGCATTACGAAGCGCTACATTGAGTTTTGCTGACAAACTATCAACTTCTGGCTGATATGCCGCTTTTGCAGATGCTGAGTACGCAATCTTGCCTGTGGAAAGCATTTCTTTTCTTGCTCTGTTTCCTAATGATTTCATTTGATTTGCATAGTCGGCATATGCTTCTTCAACTGGATGTCCGGAAGACAGCGTTCTGGCATCGCGTGTTTCAGCCATTTTTGTAGAGGCTTGTGTGCGAACCTTAGTTTTGCCAGTTTTTTTATCCACATACTCCTCATAAACCTCTTTATATGATTGTTCTCCTGTCTTTGGATCAATGATAGGACTGCCCTTTCTTTTAAGTACGGAGGTCTCTGATTTCGCACGGGATATGAGGGTAGCTGCACCTTCGTGATACTTACCATCTTCGTCATAGTGCCCCTGATATTTTTTCTTAAGGGAGGCTATGCCGTTATCTATCTCGCTCTGCTTGTAATTCAGCTTATGCTTTTCAGCATCAATAACAACCATGCTGTGGCGGACAGCTCTGGCTAATTCATCCTGTGTCGCCCCTTTAAGTGTCATATCGGTTATGAGATTAGACACCTTGCCCATCTCTGTCTGAGTATTTCTCATAGTTTTCATACCCTCTTTGTAAGGGTAGGAAGTTTTTGGATCGAATCCCTCAAGCCCTTTCAACGGAGAGGTAGATGTAATTTTTACTTTACCGCCAGTAGGAATTACCATTACTGTATCACCATCGAAATCAGCGCCAGATAATCTCTCGGCAACTCTGCTGTTAATACCGATCGCATCAAGGGCATTACCCAAAACTCTTTTTGCTTCTGGTTGTTTATTATTAACAGTGACAATAGGAATTTCAAATGTACCTCCATGTGGATACCGAATCAAAGCCACCTGTTCACCATTTTTATAGTTAGGCGCATAAACTTCGTTATCTTTCATAGAAGTAATTGGCAGTATTACCTGATACTTTTGACGAGGAAGAGCTGCTGCCTGTAAATGGATTGCTGCCGCATCACAATCATCTGCAAACGATTTGAGAAGTGTCTTCTTAACAGTCGGATTTGTCAGACGACATATCTCATCAAACTCTGCAAGTTTGTCAGATGCGGCCAAACCTAACTGTTTCTTAACGAGATGAAGACTCTGCTTGGACAAAAATTGTGATGGTAGTTTGTCAGACCACGCTCCCCAATCGCCCTCTTCGGCACGTTTATTTATCAAAGACAACTGACGCTTTCCGTTCTTATCAATGTAATAACTCTGCCCACCAGCTTTAATCAACGAGCCAAATGGGTTGTCAGGATCATCTTTAATATTTTTCAGAACATCACCCATCGGTGTTCCCTGCTTCTTATTTGTGTTGAATCTAACATCCACACCGGGCGGCAAGTCATCCGAATAGATAGCCATGCCCTTCAAATATTTGGTATCGTCTACCAAAATGCGGACCTGAGCATAATGGGAATCGCCAAGTGATAAATCATCAACACCTCTTCTTAACTCAATAACTCCATCCTTATGTATTCCACCGTCTTCTGCATAACATATTTCAAGTCTTTTGGAATCCATACTTTTAGGATAAACAAAGGTGTCGAATGTTTCACCATTGTCATGCGATACATAATCTGTCAGTGAATGAACATTTTCGTAATCATAAATATCCTTATGTTCTGTTCCCGGAGGGCAGATAACTTTAATATTTGTCTGTTTTCCGGGATTAGTAACCTGAGGAACACCACCACCATATACCGGATAGCCTTCCATTTCCAAAATATAAAGAGCCTGATTCAATTTTTCTTTTGAAATACCAAGCTCTCTTTCCACTCCGGTGCCGACATCTATCATTCCTTTTTCATCAATCTGCTTTCTCAAAAAGTCAGCAGTCTTTTGTGCCTGATTCATATTGGATTCCGAACTTTCATTTAATAAAGAGCGGATAGATGAATCGTTCGTGTATCCCATCTTTTCAGCAATCTCGTTCAAAGAATATCCTTTTTCACGAAGCCCCTTAGCTGTAGCAACTTCCAAGGCTCTGCGTTCATTCTTTGCTAAAGATTTTTGAGTACGAAATTGTGTAGTTGTCAAACCAAAACTGTCGGCAATCTCCTTTTCTGAAAGCCCCTGCTTTTTCAATTCTTCAACACGGCTGAGAAAATCTCCGCTATGCTGATATGGGTTGTCACCGGAACCCCATGGATAGCGCCCAGAACGCCTAGGCATACCATAGTGCATAAGTATATCTTCTGCTACCTGATTCATGTCTAAGCCTCCTCTGCTCTAATTTTTGCAATTATTTTGTCTGACGTGACGATTCTATCCATTATTGGAACAATATCTTCCACTGTCGGTTTATGGTACAGAATTTCATCACTTTGATAAATCCTAAGCTCCATCTCTATTTCAGCCGGTTTGATTTTATATTCCAAACAAAAAAGAGCGGCATATATTTCAAGCTGCTCCATGTGTGCCGGAATCACTCCGGTCTTTAAATCATGTATTCGTAATAAACCATTTCTGAATCCTATAGCATCTGCCGTTCCAAAACAATTTTCAGAATAATATAATATCTGCTCAGGTGTCAGCCTAAATCCTATGGCATCATTAACATACATGTTTAATGTCTTATGGGATTTAGGGAGTTTCTGACCAAGCTTTATACATTGTGCGGCAAATTCATGTAGGACTGTTCCTTTTTGTGTTGCAAGAAATTTGGAATATGCTTCAGCAACTTTCTCATCAGAATAATTTATCCAATGATACTTACTTGCTCCAAGAAAGGCGTGTTGCCCTTCAAGATTTGAATGTTTGTTGAAGTTCATTTAACACTTCCTCCTTATTTTCAGGACAGATGAATCTCGAAAAAGACATCTTATCCATCAATTTAACATAATGTTCCTGATTTGGGCGCTTGCTAGCACCAGCATTTCTTTTGCATTCTAAAGAGGCCCATTTATTTCCATAAAGAACCAGCAGATCTGGAATACCCTGAATATAACTGGAATCCAATTTCATAACCATACAGCCAACAAACATTTTTTTGAGTTCTTTTATCAGCTTTGATTGGAAATCTTTTTCCAATTTTGTGTTCTTTGACATTTCGTGACCTCCTTTCAATTTTTTTTCGCAAACACAAAAAGAGAATGAAAAAATGGCTATTTTATCCTTTCTCTTCATAAAAGGGTATGTTTTTTTCGCGAAGTAAAAAATAGCAAAAGAAAAGAGCCGATGTCGGCTCAATCCTTTGATTCGATAAATTTCTTTACATCAAGTCCCATATGTTCCATCGCATCAAAACACTTCATGGTATGTCCCTTCATGATTTCTTCTGCTTTCTCGTCCTTTAATATACCTAACTGATTAGCTACATTACAGACATCCAGCATATTTGCATGAAAGAATAATCTCATTTTTGCCACTTTTGTTACTATACTCATAACAGTACCTCCATGTAATTTGTTTATTGTTTCATAAAGGGCGATGTATTTTATGCGAATAAAAAAGACAGAGAAACTCGAAAGTAACTCTGTCTACCAAATGACAATATTCAATTTTTACAGTTCTAACTATTATTTCTCAAATACCTTATCAGTATCCATATGAGCCATAGACCGCCGGTGAAGAATGTAAGAAACACATCCAAAATCAAACCAGCAGTGCTACGCTTCTTTTTTCCATTTTTGCTCATAACCGATTCCTTTCCGCATCCATTCAAGATGATTTTCTCAAATATAGATCTCCGTTACCGCTTACATAACATTCTGCTCTTTTTTTCGATGCGTGTAAAACCGAACGTATCGATTGCAGTATTTCAGATTCTGTTCCTCGACTGAAAGAATCAACAACTGAATTAACTCTCTTTTCAAGCATCGGCTTGTCAATCTTTTTTAAAGGACCTTCTTTAAAATTCTGAATGTGGGTACTCAGTTTACTAAAGCAACTCAACATACGCTTTTCGCATTTTCCAACATATGTAACAGCTTCTTCCTCTACATTGGAAATATAGTCCACATCATAATTTTGCGAATAATAAATCTCCAACAGACTGCTCATGGAATAAAGCTGTATTGATAATTCCAGACACTCTTTAATCTGAAAAGTCTTGTCTATAAAGGATACGATGTCCGATCCACTTTTACCATTTACCGTTGTATCCAAATCAGACATATAAAACTCAATATCTTTCATAGCAATTTTCTTAGCTTCCTGCAAACTGACAAGAGTTGCAAAACGCTGCTGTTCATGCTGCATAACAGAGTTGTAGTTTTGATAAGCGGATTTGACAAAGCCTACTTCTGAAATCAGCTCCGCTCTTTTATCTCCGTAAAGGAATTCTAAAATCTTGTCGATGCTCTGATTCATGGTTTTAAGCTCGCTGTTTATTTGAGCGAGAAAATACTGTCCGGAAGCAATCGACATCACATTGAATATTCCTAAAACTGCTGCCTGCGCAGAAAGCTCGTGTAAAGAGGCATGACCGACTATTGCACCGCCTACCCCCTGGATCGGTGTCCCTATTCCTCCTGTAGCGTATTGCATCGGATGACAAAACCCGGACAGTCCCTCTGGCAGTTTCAAAATATAAGCCTTGCTCATTGCTTCTGTTGCAATCGCAGCGGGCAGATGTTGTAACAATCCACTCATTTGAATCTTTTGCGAAGGAGTTAGCTTCAGTTTTTGGAAATCCGATTTACTATCAATATCTGTTATTTCTGCACAAGAAACAACCTCGAAGTTTTCGCTCTTGATAATGTCATCGCCCATTTTCTTACCTCCGAACACGTCAGCGTAATCAGGCGCAAAAAAAGTGCGCCCCAATGATGAGACGCACCCGCAAAAGTGAATCCCTCATTGTTGCGACACAATCTCATCCCGTCTAAGGCATAAGTAAAGAGAGAAAACACCCTTTGCCAAAGTGATTTCCCTTAAACGAGATATATGAAATTGTGTCGCAGTCTTAGTATATCATACCTAGCCGGAAAAGAAAACCCAAAATACACCTTACGCCCAGAAACCCACTTTTATTTGCCCTATTTCTTTATATATTTATTTTTTTTCTCACGATTAAATAGAAAAATGGGTGGGAAAGTGGGCGAAACCCTCACAAAGCCCGTAAATACGGCATTTTTATAGCCCACTTTTGAGTTTTAAAACTGGGCGTAAACTGGGCATTTGACCAAAATTTCTCCATTTTCGTCCGTAAAATTCCCAAAAATCCAAGCAAATTTCCCAAATTCACAACGCATCCACCAAATCTCCGACACTAAAACTGGGCAAACCCACTTTCCTCAAATATAAAAGTGGGCGAAATCAGCGCTGGTAATGTCTTATTTGATATGCCAAATGTCTCGGAGCTTGTACGAACGGCGGCTTGTAGAGCGATTTTGTATGAATTTGATGACTGTCTTTCGGAAATATCCCATGCTGCTTGGTCAAAGAAACAAAGGTTTTCTCTTCTTTCTCATTTTCGCCCAAACATTCAAATAGTTCATTTAACGCATCAGCTACCCTTGACAGTTCTTCAGTTATAAGTCCGAAAGCCTCATTCATTTTTGTTATAAACATAGTTATGTCTGACATGTCCATATTATGCTCACCCCAATCCTACAGATTTCTTTGCCAAGTTATCAGCTTCTTCATTGAAAGGAACACCAGAATGAGCTTTCACATGTTTAAAATATAACTTCAATCCACTCTTCATAGCAGATTTACCCAAAGCTGCATAGTCCATAGTTCCTTTTTTCTGGGTGCGCCATTTACCAGTAACCCATTTTTCAACTCCCTCGTAATCGTAGTAAATGGTCAGCTTCTCCATGCCAAGTTTTAACGCTGTTTGTATGGCAGCACTCGCTCCAAGAATTTCCCCAGCAACATTACGCATCTTAGCAAGTTCGGGTTCTTTCCCGAAACCTTGAAGAATATGTTTCTTGCCAAACTTATCTACCAGAAACCCACCCCATCCATATGTGTTGGTCTTCGCATTGTATGAACCATCCACAAAAGCCAAAGAATGCTCTTTAAAAACTGAATCAACTACATGACATTTTAAGCCTATATCACTTATAACACCGGTAGAAATGTTTTTGGCAGAAATTTCTTTTACTGTCGTTGTAATCATGTTGATCACCTATATACCTTTCCTGTATTTTTGTCTTTTAAAACTATTCTTTCTTCCAAATGAAAACCAGACAATTCACAAAGATTAAAGATTGTGTCCAACAATTTATGAAACTTCTCATCTTCGCCATCCACATTCTTAATCGCCTGATAAGCAGTTGGATCAGAATATCCAGATGCATTTTTTCTTATATCCTCATCTCGCGCCAATTTATATCACCTCCAATCATAAATGAAGCACCCTCTCCGAAATCTCTTGTGTTCTCCCTTGATTCCAAAAGTTGGTGCCAATATATCCGCATGTACGACGTGCCACATTTAATTTATTTTGGTCGTGGTTCTTGCAAACCGGACACTCCCAAACAAGTTTTCCGTTATCCTTTACAATTTGAACCTCGCCCTCGAAACCACAAACCTGACAGTAATCGCTCCGTGTGTTCAATTCGGCATACATAATATTTTCATATATGTACTGAATAACAGATACAACAGCAGGAATATTGTGATTCATATTTGGAACTTCAATATAACTGATAGCCCCTCCCGGACTTAATGCCTGAAATTCCGATTCAAAAGAAAGTTTTGTGAAAGCATCTATAGGTTCAATTACATGAACATGATAACTATTCGTAATATAGTTCTTATCTGTAACACCCGGAATAATCCCAAACCTCTTTTGAAGACGCTTGGCAAATTTGTATGTTGTACTCTCTAACGGAGTCCCATAAAGAGAGAAGTCAATATCAGTTTTTCCTTTCCATTTGGTACAATAGTCGTTGAGCATTTGCATAACATGCAAAGCAAACTCTTTTCCACCGGCTGTATGTGATTCACCGGTCATGTACCTGACACACTCATATAATCCTGCATATCCAAGACTAATTGTAGAATACCCGTGATATAGAAGCTCGTCGATTGTCTCATCTTTATCCAACCTTGCCAATGCTCCATACTGCCATAGAATCGGTGCAACATTCGACGGTGTTCCTTTTAAGCGATTATGTCGCGCCATCAGAGCAGGATAACAAATATTTTCCAATCTGTCTTTCAGAATATTCTCGAACCTGTCAAAATCTCCATGAGAGCTTAATGCTACATCTGGCAGATTGATAGTAACTACTCCTTGGTTGAAACGTCCGTAGTATTTATGCCCAGGTGTCCAATTGTTACATTTGGAGTAGTTTTCCTTAGTTCGGTCTGGAGTAAGAAACGAACGACATCCCATACATGTGTATGTATCACCGTTTTTCAGTTGCCGTTCAATTTTGTTGGAAATATAATCTGGAACCATACGTTTTGCTGTGCATCTAGCCGCCAACTCAGTCAAATAGTAATATTCAGAACCAATATAAGTGTTATTCTCATCCAAAGCATATATCAGTTTCGGAAATGCTGGTGTTATCCATGCCCCTGCTTCATTTTTCACCCCTTCCATTCTCTGTTTCAGAACTTCTTCTATAATAACTGCCAAATCCGCCTGTTCCCGCTCATTCTTAGCCTCGTTAATATCCATATAAACTGTAATGAACGGAGCCTGTCCGTTGGTAGTCATCAGTGTTACTACCTGATACTGTATGGTCTGAACGCCTTTCTTGATATCTTCATATACCAAATGCTCAATGAACTCGTTATAATCGTTTTCGGGCATAAAAGACAGCAATTGGCTGTTCTTCTGTCTGAACCGCTTTCTCGTATCGTCCACAAATGGAGCGAGATGCGCAAGACTGATTGACTGTCCGCCGTACTGAGAACTGGCGACCTGTGCAATAATCTGAGTAGCAATATTACATGCTGTACTGAATGTATGTGGCTTTTCAATGAGAGTCCCAGATATAACAGTACCATTCTGGAGCATGTCTTCCAGATTCACCAAATCACAGTTATGAGAGTGCTGAATAAAATAGTCAGCATCGTGAAAATGAATTATTCCCTCGTTATGAGCTTTTACTACCGCTTCGGGTAACAGTTTTCGCATGGTAATATCTTTTGAAATCTCGCCAGCAATATAATCCCGCTGCGTCGGAATAATTTCTGGATTTTTGTTGCTATTTTCCTGTTTGACTGATTCGTTCACATACTCTACTAAAGATATTATCTGCTTGTCGGTATTTGTCTCGCGCTTAAGTTTGTGATCGTAACGGTAGCGAATATAAGCTTTGGCTACTTCAAACGCCTTAAATCTCATCAACTCAGTTTCAACTATTTCCTGTATCTCCTCGACTTCCACAGCGCGATTAAATTTACTAAGGCGTTGAATAATTACTTTAACTATAATATCAACATCTAAGCAATTGATTTGAGCATTAGAATCTACCACCTCATTATTAGCTTTAAAAATTGCGCTTCTAATTTTTTCTTTATCAAAATCAACTTCTGTTCCGTCCCTTTTAATAATTTTTGAAATCAATTTTACACCTCCGTTATTATGCAAACCCTTTGGGAGTTGGCTTTTGCTCTTGATAATCCGGACAAGAGAAAGAAACATCTACGTTTTGAGACTTCATCATCACATCCCATCCGTAATCATCATTTGGACCATTTCCATAAGTGGTGTTCGCCAGTTTTTTCATAGCATCTTTGGGGTTGTTTTTATTTTTGCAGACCTTAGTATGTATACACTTGTCGCAGTCAGTTAAAAGTTTAAGCATTATTATTCACCTCCTCCGCATTACAAGTAATAATCTCACTATATGGCAGCTTCTCAATCCACTGACAGAATTCACGCCACTCATCCAACTTGTGATTCTTTCGGTAAATATAAATACCGGACAGAACCTCATAATTCAACATCACTGTACGAGTATAATGATAAGAATTAGGCAGAAGTTGAATCATCTGCCACCAATACTGCTTATCGCCAGTTTGTAAATATAATTTCCTAGCCATATTCAAATGTTCAATGGTATCGTTAAACAACATTTTAAACCATGTAATAGCCGGGGAATTGGTAACAGGGTCTTGATAACCATCAAAATCCTTAAGATGCTCACACGAAAAATCATCCAGCGTAAACTCCTTGGCATGAATTTTGTGCATCGTGCTTGTAGAATTAGCAACAGTGCCAACTTTATATGTATCAAATTCGCTCCAAAAATAAATTGGCGCAGTAATATCTACATAAACGGTAATCATTCGGCGGAACTTCCCATGTACCGAACCAGCCTTTGCCAGTTTCATCATCAAACAGTGGTCCTCCTGCCCAAGTTGCCAAGAACCATCAAAAGAATGATTGCAAGGAATTCTGTTTGCACAATTATCACACCCGATGTGCATATCTCCCCTACCACAAATTCCACTGTCAGATCTATTCCAACTGTTCATTGGATTACGCATACCACGAATTGCCGATTCCCATCCCATTACCTCTGTTTTTTCAATTTTAATCATTGTTTTCTCCTTTCTTAAACTTTTTATTAAAGGCTTCTTCGCTCAATATAATCACACTCTGCAAATTATCGTAAGTACAACCCTGAGGTGATACTGATTTTACTTCTTTACCATTTTTCAGATTTTCAATATCCTCTTGTGTCAAGGAAATATATAAATTCATGTTGATTCATCCTCCATTTCCCAGTAATATTTGCCATATATAATAGGCTTTTTGCTAAATACCAACGCAACGCCTAATGGAATCATTATCGCCCCAATAGTTGCATCTCCGTCCAGCAGCCAAATAGAAATAGCCGTAAAAATAAGAACAAAGACGCCGAGCAATTTTTGCCTTAAGAAATATAAAGCCTTTTCTCGCTCTTTGATTCTCTGTTCTTGTTTCTGTTTTGCTCTCTCCGTATATTCCTCTTTACAAGCCATATAGCCATCCTGAAAGCCTAAATCATAATGGTACTGGCTTATATCTGCAGCACAATTCATCAATTTCCTCCAACCCTACATTTTAGTAACAGCATCAAAATGCTTATCACGGTTTAAATTCGTAACAGGTGTTCCCGCTACACCAGCACTTTCTCCAGAATCCGTTGCCCTGAAGTATGCACCGTTTCTCTGAGGATACATAAACTCAAACATGAGATAATTTGCCGCATTGCAAAGATACTCAGTATTGCCAGTAGCCAAATACTTTTTGATACACAAATCATGTGAATCTAAAGCATTTACTAACCCCATACCGAAGTTATCTGCTGCTGTACCATACTTATAATAAGAAAGAGCTACGCGGTTCTGTCGTAATTCATCAAATCTATCACTGTATTCTTTTGGCTGTTTTTTACCAATATCACTCATTAAAATTCTCCTTTCACTAAAAATCAATCACTCTAGCCATTCGTTATCAATATAATAAAACCCATAGACACAGAACCCGATTAAAATAATCCAGAATATCCAAAATATTACCAGTATCGAACCAGATTCTAAATATTCCACAGTTTCTTCTATTGATTTATTTTCATAAAATGGTGTGTTGTTTGGTATAGTTCCATCTTCCAATTCTGCAAAAATAGTTCCAATAAACTTCAAATTAACACCGTAATACTTATGCCGCACACGGCTTGATTCTTTTATAGTGTCAATATAGTCAGTTCCGGGAAGGTCTATCTTATCGGACGTAAAAGTGTGTCCCAGAAATGAAATCTCGTTACAGATTCGTTCCTCGCTGTCAACTCTATCCCACGTCCAATAGATTTCCGTTGTATAATACGTTTGAGATTTCCCATTGACGGTTTTTGTATGAGCAACTTGTCGAGTATGTTTTGTATATCTCTCCTTTATTTTTTCAATATACATATATTTTCCGCCTATTTCTGGATAGGTAACGGTGTCTACGGCTTTTAAATCACCGTAGACAAACGCATTACCGACATTTGTTCGCATACCATACTCAAAAAGCTCCTGCGTGTCAATCTTTATTGCTTTGTTGTATTTCTCATTCTGATCCAACTCATGCTCCGATATTTTTCCAGTAATCACAACACCAATAAGCAACATGATAGCAATGATAGATATGCTTGCAAGGATTTCACGTTTCGTTATCTCGAAATCTCCAAAGTCAAATCCTCTTTTTCTATGTCTGTAATATCTCATACATCAATCCTCCCTGAATAAATTCTGGGGAGCATCAACAGGTGCATCGTAATCCAAATATAAATACTGCTGAACCTCATACCCGAGAATGTATAAAAATATTCTGGTCGGGAATTTTTTCACATAGCGGTTATATTCTTTCGCCTGCCGGTTATAGTTGCTACGATACTCCGCAATCAGGTTTTCGGTAATAGCGAGTTCATTCATCAGCTCTTTATAATTCTCATTAGACTTCAACTCTGGATATGCTTCAGATACAGCAGTTATTGCAGTCGTAACATTTTCAATATTTCTGGTGGAACCACGGTCTTCCACGATTTCTGTTAAGGTTTCTGCCTCATGCTTATCATATTGCATTACGCAATCCGCAAGATCATATACCAAATCAACCCTGCGCTTTTCCTGTACCTTAATGTCGGACTCGGCCGTGTTTACCTGCTCTTCTAGTGCAAACGCCTTGTTCTGTGAGCTCTGTACCCCGAATACACATAATAAAATAACAGCCACAACTCCGGCTGCCACGATCAATATTACTTTCCAATTTTCTTTAATTGTTTTCATATTTTTTTCTCCTCCTAATATATAAGTGTAGGGTTTCAGTACCCAACAGCCAGTTGGGACTTCTCCCTCTCATTGTTTAAGCTGTATAATGATTAGGCATCGGTCTGACATTATTCTCCTTGGACCATTTTGCGTCCGTTGAAAAGCCAGTCAACCAGCCGTCATTTGCAGCCGTTCGATTTATGCAGGTTGAACTACCATCATGTACGTTCGTTTGATACCCCAGGAGATGGAATAAGCAATGAGGAAAGCTGGAACCATGCAAATATATATCTGGAGGTACGTAAAAATGTACAACGCAGTAGGTATTGATGTTTCAAAAGGCAAGAGCACCGTCGCAGTCCTGCAGCCCGGAGGTGTCGTTATTCATAAGCCCTTTGATGTACCCCATACATCAAAGGATCTCAACCAGCTTTCAGAATACCTCAGCTCACTGGATGGCGATACTAAGATTGTTATGGAGTGTACCGGCAGATACCATTTTCCCTTAATCTTCTTTGCTTCTGGATAAGCACCTGCTCTGATTGCTTTTCTTATATGTTCTACCTTGATGTTTTTCGCTAAAGCAAAATCCTTCAAAGGTATGTATTTTTCTTTGTCCGTACCCTGCTTTGGCAACCACTTCTTAAACTCGTTGAAATAATTTCCACGATTTCCAAGTGCCTTTTTAGAAATTGCCATTGCTAAACCTTTCTCTGGGTCAAACAGCTCCCCTTCCTTGCACTTTACAACCGTTTTCTCCCCATCGTCCCAATATACGATGGTGGCAGGCTCGTTAAAGATTACTCTTTTAATACGCAGCCCATTCATCCCGAACAAACTGCCGTTTTTATACATATCTGAATAGTTAGTGTTCATATTATCTCCTCCAATTCCAAATAAGCCATTAAGCGTCCTTTTTATGACATCATCATAAACTTTTGCCGATTCTATATGATCTGCTCTTAGGGATGCTTCTTTCGCATATATTGCAGCGTCTACAGCATCCACATACATATAGCCGTCCGTAATATTTCCAATCAATTTTTTAGGCTGCATTTTTTTCTCGTTCTTCCATTTCGTGCCTAAGTTTTTCAGCCTGTGTTCTGAAATTTATTGCGTTACGGCATACTGGGCAACGAATACCACTAATATCCGTATCAATGTAAGAACCACAAAACTCGCATGTGATATTCATACTGCTTTTCTCCTTTCATTTTTTTTTCTTATCTTACTTAACCAACCAGTTTCATTGAACTTCTTCTTTTCTTTTAATGCCTTACTAATAGCCAAATCAATTCCTGACCTGCTTTTCAGATGGTAATAATATAAATCTGTGTAAGGCGTATTTAGCCTGTCTATCCTGCCACTCGCCTGCGTAACAATCTTATAGGAGTAGTTCTGGGAGTAGAAAACAATGGTGTCTGTCTTTGTGCAATTCCATCCTTCCGCACCAGCATTATATTGAACAAGATATACCCAGCTTTCTGCATCAGGAATGGGCTGGTGACTGTGTCCGTTCCACTCTGCCATCTCAAAATCAGCAAGTTTGGAATCGCATCTTCCCAAAAAGATTTCCCTTAAAATTTCCAATTCATAATCGAAGTTGTAAAATATGATGATACGCGGGTGTTTCTCAAATATTTCCATCAATGCCACCTGTCTGGATTCATCTGAGTTTACAGCTTTTCGCAGACAATAGCAGAGTTCACCGGCATTTTCTATCGGTTCGTTGTCCCATATGTTCCATCGCTTTTTCATAATATCTTTGTACTTTGGAACATCATAAGAAACATAAACATCTTCGTGGTGTGATACTGTTTGTCTGTCAAAATCCATATTCACAAGAATAGAATTTCTAAGCCGTATCAATCTGCCCGTATTGAGATATCTGTCCACTTTAGGGAACTTAGAAAACCTCGAATAAACAATATGCTCACGGACAAATTCAGAGCGGTTTTTGTAGAACCCATTCGCCACAAACACCGGAACATAATCCATCCATGTATCGCCAGGCGTAGCACTGAGCAGAATCCACTCATTCGACTTGCATATCTTCAGGAATGCTTTTACCCATGCGCCGCTTCCAACAACCCGCTGCTCATCAAATATAAAGAAAGCATCCCTAACCTCAGAATACTTTCCTATGTTATTCCATGAGTCGATGACAACCTTGTTAGAATATAAATTGTTTTCCGGGTCTTTGGACAACAGAAAAGGTATCAGTTCTTTATCCCACTCCAAAGTGTCACGTTTTCTTGCAGTCGTGATAATATATAAATCTTTTGGCGGATCACCCATTGTTATATAGTCCCCGCCAAGCAATGTGGATGGCTCACCACCGTTTTTCAAATAGTAATAAGACAGAGCTGTCAATGACTTTCCAGAACCCACACCGCCACATAAAATACATCCGTTTTTCATGTTATTTATGGCTTCCTGCTGATAGTCGAACAGTGTTATTCCTGCCATCTAATCACCGCTTTCTTTCCCCGACGCATTTTCAAAAGGCAATTTAAAGCCGTTATGTATTCTGTCATCAATGTACTCGTGTGCAAATACCTTTCTCGTATCGCTGCCAAATTCTTTAATGACATCCGGCAGATTTTCATTTACACAGTCAAATATCAACCCCTGCTTCCAGCACCATTCCACAGCCTCATCAAGTCTTTCGTCAACCCGATTTGTCCAAAGAATAATCTTAGCCCCGGCTCTTCTCTGACTATGTAAATATGCAAATAAATCTTCATTGGCAGCTCCAATTTCTGGCCATTTGTTCTCACACAAAGTGCCGTCAAAATCCACCGCAATAATTTTGTAATTAAAACTCATTTTTTTATCTCCTTTCAAAAATATAAAGAGCCAGCATCATAAGATGCCAGCCCCCATCTATAACAAACGGATTACTTAAACGGAACTTCTTCCGGTCCCTCTTCCCTTGCATACTTTTCCGCAAACTCATCTTCTTCAATGGTAATATACAAGGTTTTGAGATATGCCTTAATTCCTGTCTTTCCATTAACTACCCATTCATAGGGACGGATAGTCAGATCGACATTCCTAATTTCTGCAAAATCCAAAGTATCAACGGACTCCTCATCAAGCGGAGTTTTGGTCTTTTTTGTTACCAGAATTATTTTCGGCGGAATATTGTCAAACCGTACGGCAACCTGAATATAATGTCTCGGTTCCTCATCTTCATCCCTTGCCTGAAGAATTCTTACATTCCACCCATCTTCTGCTAACCTTTGCACCATATCAGAATCTTCGATAACAACACAAAAGTTACGGTCCCCTGCACGATTATACTTTGACTCTCTTCCTGCAAAATTGCGAAAAATAATTCTCGCATTCTCGATAATAATGTTATTTACATTCTTACTCATGAATATATCTCCTTTTTTATTTAGTTATTGGCGGATTCATCGGCGTCTTTATCAAAAAATCCGAAATATCATAATTCAATCCGCAGTCCATGTGGAAACTGTCTTCGTTAAAATGCGGACAGTCAAAACAGGTTTCATACTTACCATCGCCGCAAGGAACTTTCCAGTCTTTTGGTTCGCAGTCAATATCCGAATCGTTTGCTCCCAATGGACCAATATACGGGTCATCCGAAACAAACCATTCAAAATCTCCATATTCGGAAATAGTCTTTACCGCATCATCAACCAGTTTGTCGTAATAAGACCGGTCTATGTCATTTTCCTTTTCAAGTTCCCGAACCATCTCGGATTCAAGCCAGCGGAACCCTTTAGAGCCAGTAGCAGCGTAATACTTACCGCCTTTCTCACGCATGAGAAGCCCTCCGCCACATCCGTCTTTAATCGGGCAGAACTGACCTACTTTGCCGATGAAACGATAGTTATGTCCCTCTGCAATCTGCGGAACGATTTCCTCACAGCTTGCTTCAAATGTGGTGTCAGAAAGCAATCCCTTTTTATAGTCGCTTTCAAACTTTGACAGTTCCTTTTCCAGCTTGCTTACATCCGGATAACCCTCATTCATATCCAAATATAAAGAGCTGCTAACAGATTTTGTCTCACACATATCATCAAATGTGATATCCTCTCTGCTAAACAGCTTCTTAAATACATAAGGAATCTGAAATTGTGTCCCGGTAGCAGTCCATTCACCGCTGTCCTTGTACTTGGCAATGTACACCGCATCATTTACAAGACACATTCTGTCGTATGTAGCCTCGTGTTCAAATGTGTATCCGTACTTTTTACCAAAGTCCATAACAAACTGGATGATTTCAGGAGTGGCATCCGGTATCTTGATGGAATCTGTCTTAATGTGGGCAACCGTAAACCCGCGTTCCTGCACCTCATGCTTAAGATCAATCATGAACAGCGCACCTCTCTTGGCCACGATATTGTCAATGTTTCTCTTGTCGCGGAACGGATTCTCAAATGTAGCAGAAGTCAGGCCATATACAGAATTGATAGCCGTCTTCAATGCGTTTGCCAACTGTTTTGACGTCATCTCACCATCCAGCACTTTCTGGATATACGGCGTAAGCTTACCGTCAAGCATTTTGTTGACTTCTTCCCATGCTTCATGTTTGATTGTTACCCTGCCATCCACAATCTCCTTAAACCTCTTTGTAAATTTAGCACCAAACAGAACCTCTGCAATAACACTATGAGGATGCATAGACGCAATATCCAACAGTGCCACATTTCCATGCATTCCTGGTTCGGCATATACATAGCCGCCTTCTCCAACTTCCTCTCCGCGATATGTTGATACACCTTTTTCAAATTTATATCCCGGAAAATAAGGAAGCAGACTGTTATCCTTCCCATGAGTCTGAGCCATCATCTCAGGGCATGACTTTTTGAGAAAGCTATGGGTGTCAGCATCCAAATGTTTTACAGGCTGCGATAAATCGCGGTAATTAAATTGATCCTGCGGCTTTCGGTTATTACCAAATATAATTTTGGTTGTCAATGAATTAGTGGTGTCATTGACCGAACCGTCTGCTAAATCTGCCAGAATCTGCCTTGCAGTCCAATCCGCAGACAGATAGTCAAACGCAGCCTCTGTCGCAATAACATCGTTATCACAATATTCAGCCACTTGTATCCATTTTTCTTCCGGAACAGGCTCGTCCCATGGCAGCCCCAATTCCTGATGGTGGATTCCCATTTCGATTTCCAGCTTCTTAAGGCTTTTCTTATTTCCTGCCGATGCAAAATCATAAATATCAGTGTAGGAAATGTTGTAAGCTTCGCCAAAGAAACAATTCGGACTGCCGTTGATAATCTTCTGGGATAAGTTATACAACTGTTCATTACTGTACCCCATCAATCTGGCATATAACATGTGGTTGTCATATCTCCGGCAGTTAAATCCCACCAGACGGAACCGAAGAAGCTCCTCGATTTCAGTCGGTGTCGGGTTAATCATTCGTACAACCGGTTTTCCCTCCCCGCGGATTTTCCAGTTTACAAGAAACAGGTTAGGAAAAACCTCAACATCATAAAATACTATTTTGGCATCATCGTTATTTTTAGAAACAGATGCTTCCTCTGACTTGAACTGCATTTTGTTTACCAGTTTAATGCAGTAATCTGCCTGATTGGTACTGCTTGCCGCAAATGCCAGAACAGCATTCCTCATATCTGTGACGTCATAATTCAAATCGCTCGAATAAGCATCTTCGAGTATCTTGTATATGAAGTCAATACTGGGCTTAGTTGCTGGATGAATCTCTTTGTTTAGATTTCGTTTTATCAGTGTTCTAAGCCCTTTTTCGCTTTTAACGCTGTCAAAGTTGACCATACTTTTTTCTCCTTTCAGTGGTAACCCTGAGCTAATAGTTGCGATTGGCAAATCGTTACATTTAGACAATTTCCGTCTTAATGAACTATTGCCGGTGAACACCTTTACCTCAATGTGGTCGTCATATACTCTGCTCAACATGGCCGGATCACCTGTATAAATATAATGCAGGTGTATTCCGTTCTCGCTTTTGCTAAGCTCCGAATATGTTGGCGGCCATTTACTTGCTGCCTCGATATTCCGTTCGTATGATTTTTCACCATTTTCGTCGGGAATATCAAAATCAATTACAATATGATTTTCTGGGACTTTGACATAATGCACCCTGCTTGTATCAATGCCGGCCAAAAGAGTGTGAATTTTATCCCATTTCTTGCTGGGTGTTCCTTTCTCCGTCGCATATTGAGCCGGCAAATCATGGCATTCCCTGTCAAATATAGAATCCTGTTCTTTGAAGTCGATACGATATGGCTCTGATTTTTTGTCTTTTTTTTTACTGTATATCTGTTCCTCGAATTTATCTGTCCGGAAACCAGAATAATAGTTACGAACCCTCATACCATCTCCGAAATCGAACCGGTCTTTATGATCCCAGAAATAATTTTTAAGCTCCTCTTTAAAGATTCTCTGTGAATATGGAAATGTGACCTTCGCATCTTCACAATATGTCTTGTACATCTCCCAGGCGGCTTTCAAAGTTGTCCCATCTTCTTTCTTGAAAACAGGATAAGAGTCCATGATAAAATTGTAGAAGTCATTGGATGCACCGAGCATTGCAACAGGTACATAATCGTCATAATATCCCGGATTATCCAAATATACGTCCTGACAATGGTAAGCGATAGCCCCCAGTTCAAAATCCACCTGTTTCACAATGCTCTTATATTCCTTCGGGCTTAATTTCTGACCGGATGGCGATACGTCAATCAGTCTCCTTATCAAGCCTGACTTTGCGTCCGTAATTTTTACCGGCTTATTTGTACCCATAAACAGGAAACATTTGAAACGATTTGTGTATGTGGATTTGAATTTTTCATTTACTGTCATCCACTCATGGGAAACAAGACTGTTCAGTCTGGTGTTATCTTCAATCCTGCTCAAGTCACCGTCATGTTGTATAGCAACCAAAGGGTTTGTCTTAAAAGCCTCCAGTGCAAACGAATTACTTGCCGAACCAAGTGCCTTTGCATCAAATACGGAATAATATCCGTCAAATAACTTCTGAATGACATTCAATACTGTGGACTTACCTGTTCCGGCAGCACCATATAGAACCATGAATTTTTGCAGTTTCTTAGAATCACCAGATACAATGGAACCGATAGCCCACTCTATTTTGTGTCTCTCTTCGGGAGAATATAAAGTGGACATGAGCGTTTCATATGCTGATAAATCACCCGCCTCCAAAGGATAAGAAAGCCTTTTGCTCGCATAATCTTTTTTAGTGGTTTCTATGTTTGAAAATATAAGCTTTTCATCCAACATATGAAAATCATCACGCATGTCTTTCTTGCAATATTTATGCCAGCGATCTATCATTCCATTTTCAGAATCCCACATGTGCAAAACCTTAATATCTGCGTCAAACTTATGGCGGTTTTCCTCAGCATACCTATCAAGTTCTCGGTCTATAATCTGTAATACATCCTGTTCGTCCGTAGACCACAGACCAAGTTCCTCAATCCAGATAGCATAGAAATCACCGCCTCGAATCATCAGATCGGAGCTTTTTTTGATAATAAATTTAGGGTAAATTTCTACGCTACCACGCTTTGTGGGTTTTGTAGAAACCAAAAAAAAGTCGACCATGCTGTTTCATTATCCTTTCTCTTCTTCGGATTCGAGAACCGAAAGACGTTCCTCTAACTCCTTAATCTTGATTTCCTGCGCTCTGCATTTCATGTTGACACCGGATGAATATACCAAACCGCCAATATAAAGGCCAAGTAGCCATCCGTTAATTGCCCCCTGCTTTCCCAGCCTGCGGTTTATTCTTCTGATAGCTTCCTCGGATGTGCTTAAACTTCCGAAAACATAATTCAACATTCTATCCATTATTTTTTGCCTCCTGTTCTTAATAACTTGGTTTTCAATTCCCAACTGTTTTGGCTGTTATATGTAAATATCAGTTCCTGTCCAGATGCCATGCAAATGCGGATAGAATTTTTCTGCACATTGCTTGGATACCACGCCTTGGTGTCCGCGACAAACTCTGGAAACATTTTCTTAAACAGTTGAAAAATGTCAATATATTAGACATTTTATCTTTACCTCCTACAAAACACTGTCAAGATACCAGCACATTTGATACCATATCTCGACATTCCTTAAATTCCGCCTGCATCTTTTTATAGTGAATAGCCCTCCTGAACCATCTTTTTGATAATCACGATTTAGAAAACATTGTATCCGCTCCATGACAAAATCCTTATTAAAACGGCTATCCGTCATTGAACCCACTCCAAGGCTTACAATCATGTCCCAAAACCATTGTCCTGTGCGATTCCCGATGTCTGGATCATCCATGATTTGTTCTTCACAGCGGATGCATAAAGCAACCATCATTTCCAGAACGCTGCATGGACCATCCAGAACACCGTCTAACGGAGCACCGAAACCGTTTTCATCCGAAAACCGCTGTCTTAAATCACAGCCGTCAATCGCCCGGTTTCCGTCTTCGGGAATCAAATATGTAAATTCAATGTTGTGCAGACACATCAATAATTTCCGATAGGATACACGTTTGGAGTATTTACTGTCACATACCCATCCGCATATCCATTCAAAATATTCGTTGATTATCTCGTCTCTACCCATTATTCCTCCATAGGATGTGGGTTACCTGCCCGGACATCCGAGAAATTTCTCTGGTCGAGAAGAATCTCGAAATCACACTTCACCTTGTCATTTCTGACAAATACAGAATCATCCTCATACTCACCAAAGTGAGTCAGCGACTCAGTCCCGACAATATCATCCACATCTTCAATAACATCATCGTTATCATCAGCCAGCACCTGGTCAGCATAATATGTCAAACTGACCGTATCATATTCCCCGAACTCGCCAAACTCATCCGGCGAAATTACATATGGTTTCTCCACGGCATTGTCATCCTCCTTATGTACGCTTTCTTTGTTTTCGGAATCCGAATAATTTGTGTATCCGTTTTCCTGCAATTTTGCCGCATATTCAATGATGTTCGGCTTCTCATTGTATTCGCTTTCCTCTGCCAGAGTGGATTCCTCACTATCGGAACCCTCTTTCTTAGCAAACACTTCTTTTACCGAATCAATCTCATCCTGCGCAATCCGTTCGTATTTATCTTTCAACAATTTCCATGTAGCAAACGAACCAAAAGCAGCCCCGGCAGCAAATATAAACAAACTTCCTATCTTACTCATCTTTATTTTCCTCCTGTTTCAAAGTCATCGCGGTAAACGCAAAGCCGCCAAAAAGCAGCGAAATACTCAAAAATATTCCTCCTGCGATATGCCGTTTCCTTTTGGTGTCGAGGGAATAATCAAGCATGGCGATAAAAGCCTCAAAATTTTCCATCTTAATTCCCCCTTCTAACAGACAGGATGGCGAGTCCCTTGATAAAGAAGATGCCTGCCAGCGCCGCTAATGAATATGATAATAAAATAGAATTGTTACCCATACTAATCGTCTCCTTTCAAATTTTTGTATTCACACATCACTTTGTATACATATTTCGATATAGTTCCATCCTTATAATGCCTTGTTGCACCGTTTAATCCCATGTTATAAGCCATTAACACAAAGTATATATCACCGCCATATTTGCTGACTTTTAACTCTGCAAGGAAATCGGCACACAGCAGAATGTTACTGTATGGATCATAAATATCAGTTACGTTCAGTTTTTCCATTCGTTCCGTATGAAAACGCTCGACTATCTGACATAAACCTTTGTCTCCGCTTATTCCATTGCAGTTGACCTCATAATCACTTTCAACAAATGCAATAGCCTGAAGAAGTTCCGGATCAATATCATACCGTTTGCCAACATATTTACATATACTTTTCAAAGAAGATATGGTTATTTTACCGTCCTTAATATCTGTAAAATACGCAGGCTTTTTCTTGATTTTTTGAGGTTTTACGGTTTTCGCGGGTATGACCGTTGGAGGTTCAGCCGTCTCAACATCATAAACTTGTACTGATTCAATATGATCCGCAGACGGTTCCGCTAATGTCAAAGTCCCAAATTCCATACATGATACGATTATCATTATGATTAAACATAATGCTGAAATATTTCTTGCCATCTAACCACCTCTTTCAAAAAAGCCAAAATATAAGCTTTAATGTCAAAGCAATTACGATGGCGGTAAGGCAGGCAAACACAATTGATGAAAATATAACGCCCAGTCTGTATCCCAATGCTCTATACTTGTTTTTATCTTCCATTTTTTTCTCCTTTCAGAAATCTGGAAAGAACTGAGGATAATTGAATATGTCTACTCTGTAATCCCCAGTTCCAGGCCAGTTGATATCCAGCATTCACATTGAATCCCACACATTTCCATCGCAGTTGAAATCCAAAAGAATTGCCGGCTCAACACCATTTACAAAGTTTCTTGCATTCTCTTTATAGCAGTCAAATATTCCGAAATCGACAAGACTGTCAATATCAGGATTTGACGGGTCATAAACCCAACCTACAATCTGACCAGCTTTTGTTCTTGGGATGCCGAGTGCATCGTAAACATCATTCAGAAACAGCCGACCTTCTGCAACGAGCTTATCATTAGCATACTTCTGCTGTGCTTTCAGGAACATGAGATTATAATCCGGTGTTTCTTCCCAGTTCGGATTGCTGCTGTCAAACCATCTTGCATAATCGCTGTACTCATTGATATCTGCAACATTTACTTTCTTTTCTTTTCCTTTCCCATCAACAACTGTTTCCTCGATTTCCTTTGCCTTGATATTGTATCGCAGCTCATGATCAACGGCTTCTCCAAATCGTTCTACTACACGCTCGCGATATTCCTTGAATCCTTTATCAACGGTTGCGTATGCAGCAGCAAGCGCAACATTCCTCTTCCTGAGAATATTGTTGGATACCAACATAGCTGAGATTGACAAACCTCCTAAAACAATGGAAGGAGCGTACAGCTTTGCAATTTTCAAGCCGGTCTGCACATAAGTAACAGCAAGATCCTTTTTTACATCATCCGGTGAATAATCCATATTTTCCGGAATCGTCTCCGGGTTTTCAGAATACTTATGGATTGCGTCCAGCGTCTCATTAGATTCGTCAAGGATTTCTCCTATTTTTGTTGTTGCACGACAAGCCATAACCGCACTGGCTACCGTTCCAATAACACCAGCCACAACTAATATCTCCGGGCTGTGTTTTTTAAGCTTGTAACCGGCTTTATTGACAGCCCCGCTTACTTTTTTAAACATGTCTTCTCTTTTCATCGTTAAAATTTCCTCCTTAAATATTTTTGATGTTAATTCAAAGGCAGCGCCCTTGGCAGTTTAATCATGTAACCATCTCTTACTCTTACAACCGAAGCATTACGAATATCAGTCCAGCCGTACTTATTATCCGTATACGCTCCGGTAATTCCCACCAAATCGTACAAATCAGCGACACTGACCGTTCCGTATGTAGCGACAATTTCATCCATTCTCGACAGGACTTCTTCCGCTTCACCACGGTTGTCAAGAATTATGTCGTCGTAACTATACCCGCTTCTGGTTCTTGAACTTGATGGGCTGCGATTGGAGCGGTCATAATAGCTTCTATATGATACTTTGGAAGACGCCCCATTTCTCTTATGGACGCCCGTTTCGCCGTAAAGAAGCATATCAATACCGTTTGTAACAATATCAGATATCGCTTTTTTAACCGCAGGGACAAGGACATCCATCAAAATATACGATTTTACATTTCCTGCATCTTCCGAAACAAATACGTCAGCGAATTTGCTGAACTCGCTTTTTTTCTTGGCTTTGACGTTTCCGCTGATTATTTTTTCAACTTTCTTTTCTTCGCGGTTTTTCTCCTTTTCCTTGGAAGCGTGCGAATTAGATTTATAATCCTCCATGTTTTCCACTTCTTCTCCTTTCAAATTTTGATTCATCCAACCAATCTGACCTCACCGGGAAGCGATATTTTAGTAGATGCAATTTTGTTATGCTTCTTTTTGTATTGATAAGCTAAATTACTCTTCGCCTTTTTCTCAGTTGGTGCAAATGTGGTTCCTTTCCAGTTGCTTGAGATACACCTGTCAAATTCCATAACAGGTCCTTCGTAATCATACCGATTCATAAATACCTCCTTTCCGATAAGGCACAAAAGAAAAAGGGAAAGTGCCTTGTATAAGACACCGTCCCCAGAAACATCATGTACCGTATTCGATTTTACTCTTCGGAATCTTTTTCCTCTTCTTCGGATTCAGTTTCAACTTCCGTTGCAGTTCCGTCAACCACAATCGGCTCTTCCTGCTCCATAGCCCTCTTTTTGGCAATGATTTTCTTAAGCTGTTTATAACCGACGATAGCCGCCAGTGTTAAACCGCTTCCGATAAGCATTGCCATCGGAGTGCTCATTCCAGTTTTCACCTTTGCAATCTCCTCTGCTGCATCTTCAGCAACCTCTTCCATCATTAAATCCTTCTCATCCATAATAGTAATCTCCTTTCAAAATATGGTTAGTTTTTTAATGAGTTTCTTCATTAAATGACTTGTAATTTTCGCGGACTACATGAGTTTTTCATACTCATATCTGGGCGCAATACGATAGTCGATAACAAGACAAGGCGTTCCGTCCTCTCCCAATTGGGAACTGAAGTCAAGCCCTATCAATCCACCGTCAATATTCCATCCCAGCTCATCACCCATCTTTGTTCCTGGAAGGCCAACCTCATAATAAAATTCATTCAGGGAAATATACATTTCGCTTATCAATCGGTGATTCAGCTCATTTTCAGCCTTTTTAATCTTATCAATGTCTGAACGGAAATATCTTCCGGAAACAGCATCATAACAAAGCGTATTACCTTTTTCCGTAACAAACACTTCGCAATTTTTAACCGGATTTTTGGCGATTTTATCTTTTGCAACTTCATCCCGGATTTCACGTTCCTTTTTTTCACCAATAGACTCAATGACTTTATCTCGATATTCAGAAAACGCCGTTTCCGATATTGTATATGCTGTTACCAACGCCGCGTTTCGTTTATGATTTACGGAACTTGCACCAATAAGACAAACCACTGAAACTGTTCCTGTCACAGCCGCCGGAATATAACACTTCCATGTTGTTTTAATAATATCTGTTTTAGATATTTCCTCTCCGTTTTCTGCTTTTAGCTCCCTTTCAGCCTCAAGCAGCTTCAAAGCTTTAGGCGTGGCTCTTACAGCAATAACTGTTGTTCCAATCATGCCAGCAATGCCAATGCCAGTCAGTATTTCAGGGCTGTGTTTGGATACTGAAGCTTTTGTGTTTTTTACTACTTTTGATAAATCAAATTTTTTCACATTGTTACTCCTTTCGATTTAATACTCTTCCGGAAACAAAACAGTGGTTACAGATCTGTCCCATTCCGTTATGATCCAGATAGTAGGGAGCTTGTCGTGCTGATATACAGCGAGGATGCGTTCACCGTGCTCTACTGCATAATCAGCGGTTTCTTTATCTTCATCACAAGTGTCACCCCAATCGCAGTTGGAATAACGCTCAATAGAATCATTTACAAATGACCGAAAATCAGGATGTTCTTCCATTCTTCTTGCAACGCCTTTAGTCATAACAGTTCTTCCAAGTTCAAATTTACCCATGATTTTTTTCTCCTTTCAACCGGGGCACAAGGCCCCTGGATTATCTAACCAACCAGAACTCCGGACGACCCCCATCAGAGTCCGTAGCGCCGTCGTAGGCCGCACCGCCATCGGCGCTCACATAGGCGAAGCAAGCCGAAGACACTTCCTTTTTGGTTGCGTTTCTGAGCCACCAGCTACACCAGTCACCGTTAAAGTCACAAACCCTGTTTCCACGCCGCTTCATGGATTCAAACTGCTCGTCATCATCCGGCTCGAAGTTCTCGTAGAAATCGTCATGCCCTAAAATTTCACCGTATGTAGGAAGCGTAATCTCCCTCACTTTATTTCGCAGTTTTGCGGGGAATGAAGGAAGCAAAACATTATACAGCCAACGTGCTATGTTTGATTTATCAAACCCGCCTTCATTGGTGTTTACTTCATTCATACAATGTCTGGCAATTACATCGTCAAACAAAAACAGAACCCCGTCAGCAGTAACTCTTTGTGCTGTCGCTGTATACTTTCCATAACCTTTTAATTTTACGGTTATCTGATCCCCTACACAAATATCCTCTGTTTTAAATTCTACCTTTCTTGTTACCTTCAGTTTCATAATCATTTCTCCTTTCAATTTCATCTCTTTTTAGGCGTTTGCGAAACGCCAGAACCCACATAAATACGGGATTCTTTTTGTTACAAAATAAAACAACTCCTCACTGGTTTGTGGTAAAATTGAGATGCCGAGTAACAATCAACCATCCACCAGAAAGGAGTTGTACCTACATGATACCATACAAACAGCTCTCTTTGGCAGATATTTTTACCGATTGCCAAAATAAATTTGATAATGATAAATATCAGTTCCTTGCACTTCTCGAAAATACCATCAACTTAGATGAAATTGTCCCAGTGTCCTTTATTTCTCATTTCCATGCCGCCACTGGCAGGCCCCGTAAGCATCTGCTTTATCCAATGCTCAGGGCTCTGTTATTACAGCTTATCTTCTCAATCCCAACAACATCCCTGCTGATTGTATTCCTGAAATACTCCCGGGAACTGCGGGACTTCTGCGGGTTTGATGTTGTCCCGGATGCCTCTAAATTCACCCGGTTCAAACAGGATTTTT